>X357_Northern_Tamandua__coassemble_364_pt1 | contig 35335 bp, 30 predicted proteins | sample X357_Northern_Tamandua__metabat2_low_PE_004 | metagenome-assembled genome bin X357_Northern_Tamandua | reverse complement strand
TACATTCCGCGAAATGTGGGCATCCCTTACATTGTTCTATCGGAAAGGATGCTTTGCATCAACAGCTATGGAATTGTTTTTATCTGCTGTTTCAACTACATTTGCGATATAGCCGCGATAGTCCTTACCAGCTTTTGCCCGAAACGTTGCATCCGGATCTGCGGGATTTTGAAGGAGCTCAGAGTTCATGTCTGATTTTCCGGATTTGAGGATCAAGTTCCCATCCGGTTCCTTATCAGTCTGTTCCTCGATCACTCTTATTAACAGTTGGTACTCACTTGATTCATCGTAGCGGCTTCCGCAGGCTGTGATGATCCGTGCAGCATCCTTTAGTACCTGTGTGATTTTACTCTCAGTATCTTCACTCCGATTATGATAAAGAACTCGATTATGATCATCTTCCTCTGTATAATGAATGAGGGATTTTGGAAATGCACCGTCTTCTGATTTATGCATGAATTTTGCTAAATTGCAACGCAGGTATAAAGTAATTCGAGCCGACTCATTTTTTTGATGTTGGAAGCAACCATAAGAGAATCCATTCGACGCATTCCGGTATTTATTTTCATCATTTTCGCCATCTCAGACGACAGACCAACAATACACTGAACTACATATTTACAAGGTAATGTATTAAATTTTCAAGGTACTTATAGTGTTCATTTGTCGGGCAACCCATAATGATTAAGGTGTCAAAACTGCTTACGTGCAAGATGGCTTTTGACTCTGTAATCATATAATGATATCCTCGTATAGCCGCAGTGAAATGTAACACGGGGACAGTGGGTCTATCGGTTTAAAACAGCACTCTCGAAAAGTCATCCTGTGCTATAAAAAGTGTAGTTCAAAATGAATACGAATGCAAGAAATAAAGTCTGAAATATGTAGGGATGAGATTAAATTTTTATAAACTAAATAACAGTCATACTTTGATGTTTCCCGTGCATACGATATAAAAATCGTACAGGCACAGGAGGGGTGAATGTTTTGTTTGAAGAAAAATCGGTTCGGGAGGTTTCTGCGCAATTTCAGACAAATCCGGATACAGGGCTGTCTGAGCAGGAGGCTGCGGCAAGGCTTGCCGCAAATGGGGAAAATGAGTTGGAGCAGGAGCGAAAGAAGACGGCACCGGAGTCGTTTTTGGAGCAGTTGAATGATCCGTTGATTTGCGTTTTGCTGGTAGCTGCATTTGTGTCCTTTCTATTGAAAGAATTTAGTGACGCCATAATTATTGTGGCCGTTGTTCTTGTGAATGCCACGGTGGGTGTGATACAGGAGGGCAAGGCGCAGAAAGCGCTGGATGCGCTGAAGAGGCTGACAAGTCCTCATGCGGTTGTGAGAAGAGGCGGGGCGATTCGGGAGATTGCCGCTTCAGAACTGGTTGTGGGCGATATGGTTTTGTTGGAGACCGGTGTACAGGTTCCGGCGGATTTGCGGTTGGTACGTGCATGGAATCTCAAGGCGGAAGAGTCTGCTTTGACTGGGGAGTCGCTTCCGGTAGAGAAAGATGCGGACTTCGTGGCGGGCGGAAATATCCAGCCCGGGGAGCGCAGAAATGAAGTTTTTATGACAACGATGATTACTGCGGGACGCGGAGAAGGGATTGTCATCGCGACCGGTATGGATACAGAGATTGGAAAAATTGCGTCGATTATACAGTCGGTTCCGAAAACATTTACCCCGTTACAGAAAAAGTTGGCGGAACTTGGGAAACTGCTCAGCGTAGTTTCTATATTTCTGTGTGTCCTGCTGTTCGCAATTGCGGTCCTGCAGAAACGAAATATTTTAGAGATGCTGATTACTGCGATTTCACTGGCAGTAGCGGCGGTTCCGGAAGGTTTGCCTGCGATAGTCACGATTGTTTTGGCAATGAGTGTGTCGCGGATGGTAAAAGTCAATACAATCGTCAGAAAGCTGCCGGCAGTAGAAACGCTTGGCTCGGTAAATGTCGTCTGTTCGGACAAGACCGGAACGCTGACACAGAATAAAATGGCGGTGGTCACCTGTTATGTGAACGAAAAACAGATTCCCATATCAGTGAGGAACATTCGGGAACAGGCGGAAATACCGGTAAAGTTTCTGGAAGGGCTTGCGTTGTGCAACGATGCGGTGATTCAGACCGGAGGAAAGACGGCAGAAGAGAGGCAGTTCGGAGACCCGACGGAGCTTGCACTGCTTCGGATGGCGATGAACTGTGGAATACGGAAAACGCATGTGGAGCAGGAATGGCCGAGGGTGAACGAGCGTGCTTTTGATCCGGCACGTAAAATGATGACAACCGTGCACAGCAGGGCGCGGAAGGACGAGTGGGATGGGAATGCTGACAGAAGTACGTGTATCGCATATACAAAAGGGGCGCCGGATGTGGTGCTGAAACGCTGCACGAAGATTTTCCTGAATGGTTCGGTGCAGCCGATGACAGAGGTAAAGCGAAGGAAAATTCAAAAAATGCTAGAGGAAATGTCCGCACAGGCACTGAGAGTACTTGCGCTGGCGATGAAAACCGGAACGGGCGTCGCGAGCGGGGCGGCATCCGAGTCCCTGCTGAACGAGCGGGAGTTGGTATTCATTGGATTGGCGGGAATGAAAGATCCGATTCGCCCGGAGGCGAAGGAGGCAGTTCAGGAATTCAAACAGGCGGGGGTGCGTACGGTCATGATAACCGGAGACCATGCGGATACGGCGCTTGCCATTGCAAGAGAGCTTGGGGTCGCGTCGCAGAGTTCGGAATGTATGACGGGGGAAGAGCTGGAACGGACACCGGACCAGAAGCTGCGGAAGAGACTGCCGTCTGTGAATGTATTTGCCAGAGTGTCACCGGAACACAAGGTACGGATTGTAGAATTGCTGAAGGATAGTGGAAACACCGTTGCCATGACGGGAGACGGAGTCAACGACGCGCCGTCTCTGCGGATGGCGGATATTGGGATTGCAATGGGAATGAGTGGAACCGATGTAGCAAAAAATGCGTCGGATATGATACTGACGGATGATAATTTTGCGACCATTGAGCTGGCAATCGAAGAAGGCAGGAGCATTTACGAAAATATAAAGAAGACGGTATTATTCTTGCTGTCCTCCAATTTCGGGGAAATTATTACAATGTTTGCAGCGGTTCTGTTTGGGTTGGCGTCGCCGTTGAAAGCCAGCCATATTTTGTGGATTAATCTGATTACAGATTCCCTGCCGGCGCTGGCACTGGGTGTGGATAAAAACGATAAAAAAGCATTGATGCGGCGGCCGCCGAGGGGCGCGGGAGAGGGTCTGTTCTCCGATGGAGGGCTGGCGTGTACTGTATTTTACGGAATGTTGATTGCCGCCATCAGCCTGACAGCGTTTTTGAAGCTTCCATGGGAAATTTTGCGGGAAGGACAGCAGGCGTTTACATTGGCAAATATTAGTTTTGTGCTTGGGGACGGAGCGGTGCTGGCACGGGCACAAACCTATGCATTTACCGTATTAGGGATGTCTCAGTTATTTCATGCATTGGGAATGCAGGATGTCCGGACGTCTGTCTTCGCCGGATGGTTTACCGGAAAGCGTACATTCAATCCGGTGATGGGAGCGGCATTTGTGCTCGGAATATTGCTGCAGATGGCGGTGACGGAAGTTCCGTATCTGGTTGGAATGTTCGGTACGGCATCACTGGCATGGAGCGAATGGACGGCATTGCTCGTATTGGCGGCATTTCCGGTACTGGCACATGAGATATTTGTAGTGGTGTTTCGAATAAGGTAAGCAAAGGGGACAGTCCCCTTTGCTTTCATTTCCAGAATTCTCTGACATATCCTTGAATGCTTTTCATTTGTCCTTCCGTCTTGATATATTCGACTTTACACGGGCATCAGCATTTCAATGAGTTATGGTGGACCATTGTGCGGGTATCGAAAATGCCATTAGACCCGGGGGCACCGCATTTTGCAATTGCGGTTTGATTGGTGCGGCAAAAACGGGAGTTTATAGTGGTGGAATAGGAAGTTTCGTGGTAATATAGAAGAAATGGTTGATGTGAAGGGAAGTTTTTTGACCAAGTTTTCAAAATATTCTGAATATGGAAGGCAAAGGGGACAGTCCCCTTTGAAGAAAAAGGAGCATTCATGCAGCTACGATTTGAAATCCCGGACCGGTTCTGGAGTCTATTCCGGTCGGTCAACCGGGAGGCCTATATGGAGGCATTACTATATATAAATGAAGAATACCAGTACAGCAATTATTTTCTGACACGTGAAGTCTGCATTCAGGTGTTGAGTGATATGTATGTGAAAAAGCAGATCAGCCTGAAACGGGAAGATGACGAGACGGAATTTGACATGCTGGAAACCCCGTCTTCCAGAATATTGAACTGGCTTCTGAAGGCAGGGTGGCTGAAAAAAATTGAAGACTATAATACGCTGGCAACAAACATAGTGATTCCGGATTATGCGGCGGTTTTCATTGATGCGTTTGAGCGGCTGAGTTCGGAGGATATGGAAGAGACGGAAATTTACATTCAGAATGTGTATGCAACGTTATTTTCTTTTAAAAATGATTCCCGTGTGAATCTGAGTATGCTGCGAACGGCACTTGTGAATACAAGAAGGTTGAACAAGGTGCTGCAGGACATGCTGCACAATATGGATAAGTTTTTTGCACGTCTTCTGGAGCAGAAGTCATACAGCGAGTTATTGAAGGAGCATTTGGAGGGGTATGTGGAAGAGATTGTGCGGAAAAAGTACCACATCCTGAAGACTTCTGATAACTTTTACATTTATAAGATGGATATTAAGAAGTGTCTGCGGGAAATGCGCGAAGATGGAGAGTGGATTGAGATGGTCCGGGCGCGTTCAAAGGCAATGGGGGATACGAAGGAAGATGTGCTGGATTTGCTCGATTTGATTGAGCGTGGATTTGACGACATCGAGCACCGCATTTCCAACATGGATAAGGAGCACACGAAGTATGTCCGAGCCACGGTGACGAGGCTGAATTATCTGCTGAGCGGTGAGACGGACACGAAGGGACTGGTCATTCAGCTTTTAAATAAAATGTCTGCGGCTGTGGAGTCCGGCGGTGAACGCGGACAGACGAATCTTTCAGACGGGGGACCCGGCAGCGGGACAGGTACGAAGGGATATACATATGCACAGATGCTTCAGATGACAGGAGAGAAAGTGAACCTTTCTTTATTGGAAATGCTTTCTGAGAAGTCGCTGTATAAGCGGCGCAAGGTAAGGAAAGATTTTATCAGCCAGATGGCGGAGGAAGAGACAATGGATGATTTGGAACGAGAAGATGTTCTGAAATTGAATCGGATTCAGATGAGATACAGTCGCCAGCAGATTGAGGAATTTATTGAGTCTCACATGGAAAATGAAGTGATGGATGCGGGAAATATTTCCGTGACGGATGAAGAAACATTTGAGAAGCTGATACTGGCATATGATTACAGCACCAGAAAGAGCAGTAAATATATGATTGTGGAAGAAGAGCCGGGGGTTGTGGAAAACGGAAAGTACAGATATCCGGCGTTGAAATTTGTGCGAAGAAGGCTGTAATTTCAAAAAGGATGTATAATTGTATTGAGAAAAAAGAACAGCAGAAAATAGGTTTGCAGATTTTTTGTCAGTAGATATGGATGAAATATTGAGGAGAACGGCATGATAGAATATTATGAGCAATTGATGCAGGAGGAACAGGAGGCAGTTACGGAGGTCATTCAGACGTTGTTCCGCCAGACCTTTCTTCTGGAGCGGAAATTTGAGAAACGGAGCGGGCGGCTTCAGTATGAGAGCCAGTACCGTATATGCAGCAGACATTTTGAATTTCTGAAGGCGTATTTTTCGGTAGCAGGAATTTCATTGAAGGAAAATGCACACATGGGGTTGATTTACATACAGGGTGAAACGCTTTGGGGAGAGAAACTTCCGCGGCTTGCGACAATTTATTTATTAATTTTGAAATTAATTTATGACGAGCAGATGGCAGTCGTGTCTTCCAGCAGTCATATTGTGACGACACTGGGGGCAATCAATGGCAAAGCCGGCGAGTTTCGTGTCCTGTCAGGGATTCCTTCACCGACAGAAATCCGGCGGACCATCGGGCTTTTGAAAAAGTACCAGATTATCGAGCCGTTGGATGTGCTGGAGGAATTGAACGAGTCCACAAGGATGATTATTTATCCGAGCGTTCATGCGGTGCTCATGGGTGATGACATCCGGGAGCTGCTGGAAACTTTCGGGGAAAACGTACAGAATGATGCAATTAACGAGGAGGACTACCATGGAGAAACAACAGCCGTTCAAGGCGCTTTCGAAAATATGCCTGAATAACTGGCATTACATAGACAGAAAAGTGCTGACGCTCAGTGAGGGGATTAATTTTTTTACCGGGCATTCCGGCAGTGGAAAATCTACCGTTTTGGATGCGCTGCAGATTGTGTTATATGCGGATACGGACGGACGCCGCTTTTTCAATAAGGCTGCTGCCGATGATTCCGACCGTTCGCTGATTGAATATTTGCGGGGAATGGTCAATATCAGTGAAAATAACGAATCTCAGTACTTGCGGAACAAGAATTTTTCAAGTACGATTGTGCTGGAATTGCAGCAGACCGACACTCATGAGAAACAGTGTGTAGGCGTGGTGTTTGATGTGGAGACTGCAACAAATGAAATCACTCGTTTGTTTTTCTGGCATACAGGTGGTCTTTTGGAAAATTGTTACAGGGCAGAGAAACGGTGTCTGACAACGTCGGAGGTGCGTGAGTATCTGCAGCGAAAATTTACGCCGGAACAATTTTACTGCGGACCAAGCAATGAACGGTTCCGCCGCCAGCTCTACGACATTTATCTGGGCGGGCTGGATATGGAAAAATTTCCGCGTCTGTTTAAACGTGCAATTCCATTTAAAATGAATATCAAGCTGGAAGATTTCGTGAAAGAATACATTTGCATGGAACAGGATATTCACATTGAGGATTTGCAGGAAAGCGTCATGCAGTATGGCAGGATGCAGGGTAAGATAGAGGAAACGCTGGAGGAGGTCCGCTGTCTGAATGAGATTCGGGAAACGTACCAGAGTTATGTGGAAAAACAGCAGGCTGTAGAAAACTGTACTTATCAGATTAATCGGTTGGAAATGCTGCAGCTTGAGCAGAAGATTCAGGAAACACATGACCGGATAGCGGGCCGGACCGAAGAAATAGAACGGCAAAAGGTAAGACAGAAAAATCTGGAAACAGAGGAGAAAGAACTACAGAAGGATTATGAAGAAATTTTGGTGCGGATTGCGAACAGTGGTTATTCTGGGTTGGAAACAGAATTGGAAAATCTGAATGAGACACTGGAGCGGCTTGGAAAAAGCAAGGCGAGGTGGCAGCAGGTTTCCGGGCGGCTGAAGGAATGGAAAGACAAGGATGTGACGCCGAACCAGACAATTTGGGACATTGAAAAGTTTACCGATGGAAATATTTCCGAAGGGGAGCTGGAACGGCTGAAAAAAAGTCTCACTGAAATTCGGAGGAATCTGGAAAACGACCGACAGGACACAACGACACAACTGAACAAGATTAAGAAGGAAGAAAAAGAAGCGCGGGACGAGTTAAAAGACCTGAAACAAGGGAAGAAGGCTTATCCGCGGGAACTGGAGGAGGCACGGTATGAGCTGCGCAACCGTCTGCATGAGCGCTGCGGAACATTTGTCAATGTACAGATTCTGGCAGATTTGCTGGATATCAAAGACGAGCGCTGGCATAACGCGGTGGAAGGTTATCTGGGAAATAATAAACTGCTGCTTGTGGTTGAGCCGGAATATGCGAAAGATGCACTGGAAGTTTACCGGGATATGGATAAGCGCAAATATTTCCGGGCAGCGGTCCTTGATACGGAGCGCGTTGGGGGAGCGCAGTATGAGATCCGGCCGGGCTCGCTCGCAGAAGAAGTAACTGCAAGAGAAACTTATGTGCAGTCCTATATTCATTTCATATTAGGAAATGTAAAAAAATGTGAGACGGTAGAAGAACTGCGGGACTGCAAAATCGGAGTCACACCGGACTGCGTGCTGTATCACAGTTTCCGGCTGCAGCATATCAACCCGGATAATTATACAAGACGGGCATATATCGGTGAGACAAGTATGCGTCAGCGGATCCGCCGGTTGGAAGATAAATGTCGGGAACTACAGGAAAGCCGTCTGCCACTTCAGGAAATGCTGGAAGAAATCAAACGGCTTATGGAGTTGGAGGTGCTGTCTCAGCCGACGGCGGATTATATGCAGTGGATTCAGGATGTCGGGCAGATTGCCGGGAAAGAAAAACGGAAAATACATTTGACGGAGCAGATGAAGAAATTGCGGGAAGAATCTGTCAATGTGCTGGAAGAGCAAAAAATTGATATTATGCGCATCCAGAATGAGAAGAGAAATTCGCTGGATGCCGTGAAACGGGAAATCTGGCAGAATGAGGAAAGTGTCGGCAAGTTTAAGGCGGTGATTATCGAGAGCGAGGCTGCACTGGCGGAGAAGACGAAGGCAATGGATGCGCTGCGGGAGAAAGCCGGTCCGGCTGCGGTTATGGAAGATCAATTTCAAAGGTATCTGGAGTCGCGGAAATCGGTGAATTATGATTATATGAAACGTCAGAAAATCGGGGAATGTGCCCCGCTGGAACATGAGTCAGAACAGGCATATCAGAAACTGATTGACGTGCGAAGCACATATATTCAGAAGTATCCGAACCGCTCATTTTCCACCAGCGTCAAGAGCAATACTGTTTATGATAACTTATTGGACAGTTTGCAGTGCGACGAGTTGGAGCAGTACCGTGAGGCGGCAAATGAACAGGCAAAATCCGCCGTGGAGCATTTTAAAGACGATTTCATTTATAAAATCCGCTACGCTATCCGCGAAGCATATCAACGGAAAGACGAGCTGAACCGTGTAATCAGCAGACTTGATTTTGGAAAAGATAAATATCAGTTTGTAATCACAAAAAATAAAGGCGCAGACGGTAAGTTTTATAAAATGTTCATGGATGATGCCCTGCAGATTAATCCACAGCAGTTGAGCGGCACAATGGATAATCAGCTCAACATGTTCACAATGGAGCACGAAGAAGAGTACGGGGAGCTGATGAATGAACTCATTCAGATATTCATCCCTCCGGAAAACGCAACGAAAGAGGAACTGGATGCGGCAAAGAAAAATATGGAGAAATATGCCGATTACCGGACATATCTCTCCTTCGATATGCAGCAGATTGTACAGGGTGAAAAAGATATGAAAATTGGTCTGAGCAAGATGATTCGGAAAAATTCAGGCGGAGAAGGACAGAACCCTCTGTATGTGGCACTGCTTGCAAGTTTTGCACAAGTATACCGCGTCAATCTGTCGCCGAAGATTCACCGGAATCCAACGATTCGGCTCGTTGTGCTGGACGAGGCATTCTCCAAAATGGATGCAGAAAAAGTCGCAAGCTGTATCTCCCTCATCCGCGGGCTTGGATTCCAGGCAATTATCAGTGCTACAAACGATAAAATACAGAATTATCTGGAAAATGTAGATAAAACCTTCGTGTATGCAAATCCGAATAAACGGCACATTTCGATACAAGAATTTGAGAGAACCGAGTTCGGAGAGTTGACGGAAGAGTAGCTTTCATTTGGGGACGTAGTAAAGTTGCACTTTACTACGTCCCCAAATGAAGATGAGGGTGTCCCTTTTTGAATATGGGGGTGTCCCATTTTAAGATGTTAAGGGGGTACGGGAATGTATCTTGTGGAGAAAATTATTGACAAGTGTGAGTACCATAGTGCGGAAGACTGGAAGCGGGGCAGTGTGGGCAACCGGACAATAGACATCCAACAGTCAGATTATGATAATTGCGGAAAAACGGAATTACTGAATGAAATCTGGAAACTGCGGGATGCGGGATTGATAGAGATTAAAAATAGAGAGGGTGCGTGGGCATCTTATAATGAACCTGCAAAAGTTTGGTTTCAATTGAGTAATTTGCCGGAATTCTATAGGCTTGCAAAGGAAAAAGCGGAAACTCAGGGGAAAGAGTTTCAGACAAAGGCTGAGCTGGTCGAACAATGTTATAAACTGATAGCGGATGAACTCGCCCGTGGTGTGCAAAAGGAATGGATTCGGCGGTATTATCAGGGATTAGTAGAAAAGCTGGACGGTATCGGCGCAGGAACAATTTCGAAAGATTTTGAAAAAATGGATTTATATATCAAATGCTTTCGAGGGGTAGATAGTTTGGATGGACCGATGTATAAGCGTGTTTTCAGCAAAAAATATTTAGGAAATTCCAAATTATTTGAAAATAAAGAAAAAAGATTGGATAAGTATGTGATCTCGGTTGCAAAAACGTATTGTGATGATGTTGAGACGGATATGGATGATGCAGCGGTTTTGTCGCAGATTTACATCAAAGAGTATTCTCAGGAAATGGCCCTGAAAGGGCCGCTGAAGCTGAATATTTTTATGAATGGCAAGGCATATCCGGCAGATGTGTCGGCTTTTGTGTATGGAGCAGTACTGAATACTGAGACCTTGAGGCAGGCAGAGATTGACACCGGACAGCTTCAGATCCGGAAAGTTGTGACGGTGGAAAATAAGGCGAATTTTGTGTCGATGCCTTATGAAGAGCATACATTATATATATTTAGCCATGGCTATTTTTCTCCGATGGAGAGAGCATTCCTGCAGAAATTGGAAAATGCGTTGGAGAATGTGAGAGGGGAGAGCGATTCTCCCAAAATAGAATATTTTCATTCCGGAGATTTGGATTACGGAGGGGTAAAAATATTTGAATATATCAAAAGGCGGATTTTTCCGAAATTGCGTCCGATGATGATGGATGTAGAAACATTTTTGAAATATGAAAACTATTCGGAACCAATTAGCGGAGAAACATGGCGGAAATTGAAAAAAACAAAAGTAGAAGGCATGCAGGAATTAATCAATTTAATGATAGAGACGAAAAAAGGGATTGAGCAGGAAAGTTTTTTGATTTCGTAAGAAATGCATTGCTTGACGTTATGGGTACAAGTAAACTATACTTAAGATAAATACGGACGCAGAACAGACGGAGGATGCCTGTTTCAGTGAGAGATGAGAAGCCTTTGCCGAAAGCTGTGAGACAGGCTGCATCCATGTCAGGTAGAGAAGTGAATTGTGAATGTCCGTTTTGCAGTAATGGTTCAGGCAGTGATTGAGAAAGAAGGTCAGAGAATGGCATTTTATGACAATTTAGATGAAAAAGTGGCACGGTTGGGGCGTGAGCTTGTAAGAAGAACAAAAGGCGTCTGCAAATCTGCAAGACTTTCCCGGATTATAAGAGAGGAGGAGCGGAAACAGGATGAAATTTTCCGGCAGATGGGAGAATACTATTATCAGATGCATGGCAGCGAGGCGGAGGGACAATTGAAAGTCTGGTGTGATGCTGTCTGGAACAATAAGATGATGGTGATTCAGTATCAGGGACAGAAGCGGCTTGTAAAAGGAGCTACATATTGTCCAAACTGTGGTCGGGAAGTCCCACAGCATTCGAAATATTGCAACCATTGCGGAGCAAGAATGATGGCAACGCCAGAAATACAGACGGAAGCGATAGCTCCGTTTGCAGCAAAAGTTTGTCAGATTTGTGGAGCGGCTGTTGGGGAGCATGATATATTTTGTCCAAATTGCGGTGGCAGGCTTCCGGAAAAAAAGACATTGAGAGACTTTGTGAAAACAAAAGTTGTGGCGAGAAGAGTAAAGGCAGCGCAAGATGAAAAAGAACGTATTAAAGAAGAACAGGAGTTCCGGGAGGAGAAGATTGTGGAAGGCGAAGCTGTAGAGGTGGTTGCTGCGATGCCAGAGAAGAAACCTGAAACGTCAACTGAAACAGTAAATGTCGAAACGGCTGCCGCCGAGAATAAGACAGCCGAGGCTGTGGTAACCGGAACTGCGGCAGCGGAAGGGTCGTCAACCGGACCGGTTGGTGAAATCCCGAAGGTAGAGGATACTTCGGAGAAAAGAATATGCCCAGATTGTGGTAATGCGATAGAACCGGGACAGAATTTCTGCCCGAAATGTGGATTGAAAATTGAAAAAGGGACACAGCCAATGTAAAAAAGGGACACAATACCATAGGAACACCTCACCTGTGCATGGAAAATATACTGAAGAGGGAATCTGGAAGAGTATAAGCCAGCGATTCCATAAGGAGGACATGATATGAAATTAATGATAGCATCGGACATACACGGCTCGGCATTTTACTGTCGGCAGATGACAGAGGCATATAGAAGAGAGGGAGCCGGCCGGCTGCTGATACTGGGAGATATTTTGTATCACGGACCGCGCAATGATCTTCCGGAGGAATATGCACCGAAGAAGGTGATTGCAATGTTAAATCCAATGAAGGAAAACCTGTTGTGTGTTCGCGGAAATTGCGATACAGAAGTTGACCAGATGGTTTTAGATTTTCCTATATTGGCAGACTATTGTTTTCTGGATTTGGATGGGCAGACGATTTTTGCAACGCATGGACATGTGTATAATCCGCAGAATCTGCCAATGTTAAAGGAAGGAGATATTTTGCTGAACGGACATACACATGTACCGTCTTGCAAGACATTTTCCAAAGAAAGCGGTCAGGAGTATATTTATATGAATCCTGGTTCGGTGTCTATTCCGAAAGAAAATTCCGAACATAGTTATATGATTGTGGAAAATGGAATATTTGAGTGGAAAAATATGGAAGGGAAGGTATACCATACATGGAAGACAGATATGCACTGCTGATTGATGCGGACAATGTATCTGCAAAATATATCAAACCGATTCTGGACGAGTTATCAAAGTATGGCAATGTGACCTATAAACGAATCTACGGGGATTGGACGAAAACGCAAAGCGCTAGCTGGAAGGAAGTACTGCTGCAGAACAGTATTACGCCAATTCAGCAGTTTAGCTATACGTATGGAAAAAATGCGACCGATTCGGCTATGATTATTGATGCGATGGACATGTTGTATACGAACGAGCTGGAAGGGTTCTGCTTGGTATCCAGCGACAGCGATTTTACGAAACTGGCAAGCAGGTTAAGGGAAAGCGGAACAACGGTAATCGGAATGGGAGAAAGTAAGACGCCGGCGCCGTTCCGAAAAGCGTGCGATATTTTTACAGAGCTGGAGCTTCTGCTGGATGATATTAAAGACGGCAAGAAAAATAGCGTGACAAAGAGCCAGATAGAAGAGGCGGTAATCAAGATTATTATTGAGAACCAGAATAATGATAAGGAAACCGGGCTTGGAGAAGTCGGCAGCCGTCTTGTAAAATTATACCCGGATTTTGATGTGAGACGATATGGATATAGCTTGCTTTCTAAATTTTTAGAAACATTTCCAAAACTGAAATTAAAGCAGGATGGCACACAGGTAAATGTGATGCTGTACGAGGATAAAAGCCGAAAGGAAATGTTGGAGGACTATATCATCCAACAGATTCAGCAGGCAGGGCAGCAGGGAATTTTGCTTGGAACATTGGGCAACCGGATTCATAATAAATTCGGGGACTTTAAAGTTCGGGATTATGGGTATTCTCAATTTAAGCAGTATATCCAAAGTTTAAAACATGTGATAGTGGAAGAAGAAGGTGAACAGAACTGGGCGGTATATAAGAAATAATTTTGTTTCAGGGGACAGTCCCTTCTCAGAAGGGACTGTCCCCTTTGCAGTAAAACATTCGAAATCTGCCCTGATTGGGCTGCTTTCGAATGTTTTTCAAGTCTTAAAGCCATGTCTTTTCACGCGAGCATGAAATACAGGACCTTTTGACCTTGCTGTCATATTCTAAAATTGTGGAGGAGGTGAGATTGTGCAGTACAGTCATGAATTGATTATGCCAAATAAGGATTTGCCGTTTAAGATGTTCATTTTTGAGGGGTACGGAGGTAATTATTTTCGCGATAAACACTGGCATCGTTCCATTGAGATATTTGCAGTGTTCGAGGGGGGACTGGATTTTTATCTGAATGAGCAGGAATATCCACTTCTTCCGGGAGAATTTATGCTTGTGAATTCCAACGAAATCCATTCGGTGGATTCGCCGGAACCGAATCATACAGTTGTGCTACAGGTTCCGCTGAAATCGTTTGAGGAGTATTTTACAGGAGAGCAATTCATTCGTTTTACACATAATTTTAAAGTGCAGGATGAAAAAGTAATGGAGCTGATTAGGGAAATGTATACAGCATATCAGGGGAAAACCTGCGGGTATGAGCTGAAGGTCAAGAGTTACTATTATATGCTCCTTTATCTTCTCGTGACAAAATACCGGGAGTTGGATGTCAGTGATGATATGTTGAAACGCAACCGGAAACTGAATCGTTTGTCTACCATTACAAATTATATCAAGGAAAATTATACAGCTGAACTGTCGTTGGAATCACTGTCGAAAATATTTGGATATTCCCCGACGTATTTATCACGAATGTTTCAAAAATATGCAGGAATCAATTACAAGACATATTTGCAGAGTATCCGGGTGGAATATGCCTATCAGGAATTGGCGAACACAAATCATACAATCAGTGAGGTGGCGTTGAATAACGGATTTCCAAACAGCAAAGCACTGGCAAAAGAGTTTCAGAAGAAATATGGGATGCTGCCGAGCGAGTGGAGAAAAAAACAGCAGACGATTAGAAAATAAAAAAGACAAAAAAGTGCCATTGTTTAGATAAATAAATGGTCGATATTTACAAATAATATTGCTATGATGGTTCTATGAAAAGTGAAAAGTAACAAAAATCATTTTAGGAGGGACCAGAATGGAAATTCAGAAAGTAACAGATATTGCTTTCCGCAAATATGGAAGAATCCTGGAAGGATATGACACGGGCAGGATTCTGAAAGAAATGGAACATACGCCTTTGCCGAAAGAAGTAATCTACGTGCCATCCGTGGAAGAGATGGAGGTTTTGCCGGAGGCTGCGGATTTTCGAAACCGTGCATACGGAGGACTCCCAATTCAGATTGGATACTGCAATGGAGATAATCATAAACTGAATGCGTTGGAATACCACCGCTCTTCAGAAATTAACATTGCAGTAACGGATATGGTTCTGCTGCTTGGGACACAGCAGGATATACAGGATGACTGCACGTATGATACTTCTTTGGTGGAGGCGTTTCTTGTGCCTGCGGGAACTGTTGTGGAAGTGTATGCAACTACACTTCACTATGCACCTTGTACGGCTGTAAAAGGCGGATTCCGCTGTGTTGTGATTTTGCCGGAAGGAACCAACACAGAGTTGACATTCCCTGTTGGGGCATGTGGAGAAGAACGACTGATTACCGCAAAGAATAAATGGCTGATTGCACATGAAGAGGCGGGAATTGACGGTGCATTTTGTGGATTAAAAGGTGGAAATTTTGATATTGGGGACGTAGTAAAGTGAAGGTTTGCTACGTCCCGGAATGAATGGAAGGGTGTCCCTTTTTGATGAAAGGGGTGTCCCCAACTGGGAGAATTTTTTTAGAGAGGAAGGTACATAGTAATGAATAATATGCCAGAATTAAAAATCGGAGTAGTAGCTGTCAGCAGAGATTGTTTTCCGGAGAGTTTATCTGTAAGTAGAAGGGGAACATTGATGAATGCTTATAAAGAAAAATACGGGGAAGAGGGAATCTATGAATGTCCAATCTGCATCGTAGAGAGTGAAATCCATATGGTACAAGCACTTGAGGATGTGAAGGCAGCAGGCTGTAATGCGCTTGTTGTATATCTTGGAAACTTCGGACCGGAAATCGCGGAGACATTGCTTGCAAAACATTTCGAGGGACCGAAGATGTTCGTTGCGGCAGCAGAGGAAACAGGATGCAATCTGATTCAGGGAAGAGGAGATGCTTACTGCGGTATGCTCAATGCAAGCTATAACCTGAAACTGAGAAATATAAAAGCGTACATTCCGGAGTACCCGATTGGAACGGCAGAGGAATGTGCAGACATGATTGCGGAGTTCCGTCCGATTGCACGCGCGGTCATCGGTTTGAACAGCCTGAAGATTATCAGTTTTGGGCCACGTCCGCTGAATTTCCTTGCATGTAATGCACCGATTCAGCAGCTTTACAATCTTGGAGTTGAGATTGAAGAAAACTCCGAGCTGGATTTATTCGAAGCATTCAATAAACACGAAGGAGACGAGAGAATCCCGGCGGTTGTAAAGGAAATGGAAGAAGAGCTGGATGAGGGAAATAAAAAACCAGAGATTCTGACCAAACTTGCACAGTATGAAGTTACATTGAAAGATTGGGTAGAAGAGCACAGAGGCTATCGCAAATATGTTGCAATTGCCGGGAAATGCTGGCCGGCATTCCAGACACAGTTCGGTTTCGTTCCATGTTATGTTAACAGCCGTCTGACTGCGCAGGGAATTCCGGTATCCTGCGAGGTTGACATTTACGGCGCGTTGAGCGAGTTTATCGGAACAGTAGTCAGTGAGGACGCGGTTACATTGCTTGATATTAACAACAACGTTCCGGCTGATATGTATAAAGAAGATATTGAAGGAAAATTCCCATATACTCACAGAGATACATTTATGGGATTCCACTGCGGAAATACAGCATCAAGCAAGCTGTCTTTCTGTGAAATGAGATACCAGCTCATCATGGCAAGATCCTTGCCGGAAGAGGTAACACAGGGAACGTTGGAAGGAGATATCGTATCTGGAGATATCACATTCTTCCGTTTGCAGAGCACCGCAGACTGCAAACTCCGCGCATACATCGCACAGGGTGAGGTACTCCCGGTGGCAAGCCGCTCCTTTGGAGCAATCGGAGTATTCGCAATTCCTGAAATGGGAAGATTCTACCGCCATGTATTGATTGAGGAGAACTACCCGCATCATGGGGCAGTAGCATTCGGAAATCACGGAAAAGCATTGTTTGAAGTGTTTAAATATATTGGAGTTCCGGTGGAAGAGATAGGATATAACCAGCCGGCAGGAGTACGTTATCCGACTGAAAATCCGTGGAAATAAAAACAGAGATACCTAAATAATGAAAATGGGACACCCCTTACGCCAAAAAGGGACAGGGGGTATCGTGGTTGGGGACGTAGTAAAGTTTGACTTTACTACGTCCCCAACCCGAAAGGAGGAACATCATGTTATACATCGGAATTGATCTTGGTACCTCTGCAGTCAAATTGCTGCTGATGGATGAGACCGGAAAAATACACAATATTGTTTCGAGGGAATATCCACTTGATTTTCCACATCCGGGGTGGTCGGAGCAGAATCCGGAGGACTGGTACAAGCAGTCGATTGAGGGAATTCAGGAGTTGACAGCAGGCAGTGACAAAAGTCAGGTTGCAGGCATCAGTTTTGGCGGACAGATGCATGGGTTGGTTGTACTGGATGCGCAGGATCAGGTGATACGTCCGGCAATTCTCTGGAACGACGGACGTACGGTGAAAGAGACGGATTATCTGAATAATGTGATTGGGAAAGACAAGTTATCGGAGTATACAGCCAATATTGCATTTGCGGGATTCACTGCACCGAAGATTCTCTGGATGAGGGAAAATGAACCGGAGAATTTTACCAGAATCGAAAAAATTATGCTGCCAAAGGATTATCTTGCTTATCGGTTGAGCGGTGTGCATTGCACAGATTATTCGGATGCATCAGGTATGTTATTGCTGGACGTAAGGAATAAATGCTGGTCAAAAGAAATGATGGAGATTTGTGGTGTGACAGAAACACAGCTTCCGAAATTGTTTGAAAGTTTCGAGGTTGTAGGAACACTTAGAAAAGAAATTGCGGAAGAACTGGGATTTTCAGAAAGTATAAAAGTAATCGCCGGAGCCGGAGACAATGCGGCGGCAGCGGTAGGCACAGGGACTGTGGGCGATGGAATGTGCAATCTTTCACTGGGAACATCAGGGACGATTTTCATATCAAGCAAGACAGTTGGAGTGGATGAACACAATGAATTGCATTCCTTCGACCATGCGGATGGTTATTACCATCTCATGGGATGTATGCTGAGTGCGGCGTCCTGTAACAAATGGTGGATGGATGAGATTTTGCGCACGAAAGAATACAGCAAGGAGCAGGAGAACATTGTAAGACTGGGAGAGAATCAGGTGTTCTATCTCCCGTACCTGATGGGCGAGCGTTCTCCGCATAATGACCCGAAAGCGAGAGCGGCATTTATCGGAATGTCAATGGATACAACTCGGGAAGAAATGACACAGGCAGTATTGGAGGGCGTGGCGTTCGGACTGCGGGATTCATTGGAAGTGGCAAGAAGTCTGGGAATTCGGATTGAACGGACCAAAATCTGCGGCGGCGGGGCAAAGAGCCCGCTTTGGAAACGAATCATTGCAAATGTAATGAATCTGAAAGTAGATGTCATCGAGAGTGAGGAAGGACCTGGATACGGCGGTGCAATTCTGGCGGCAGTTGGCTGTGGTGAATTCGCGAGTGTCGGGGAAGCGGCAGAAAAACTCGTAAAAGTGGTTGATACGGTGGAACCTGAGCCGAAACTGGTGGAAAAGTATGAGGAACGCTACCAGAAATTCAAAAGGTTTTATCCGGCGTTGAAAGAATTGTTTTAGAAGTGATATGGTATGGATTTCTGGAAGAGCAGGGCATCTAGAGAAAGCCCGCCCTGGCACAGTTTCCAGGGATTCATGAGGAAGAATTTATTCAGGAATCTTACCTTGCGAAACTTAAGTTTCCCCCCGGGAGGTGAAGAAGGTCAGAAAGTGTCAGGCGGAGTGCTGTATTCAATTAATGTATCAAATCTGGGCAGTATAGAGGAAGCTTCAAAACTTGAATGCTGAGGTTGGCGGCGTTTGTGGTATCTGGATGTTATATCAGAGAAAATCTGAAAAGAGTCGATGGAACTGATGGGGAGGTGGAAGAATAAAGAGCGGGAGTATCCTTTCGTAATGAAAGGTCAATCCCGTCGCTATTGAGATGCAATAGTCTCTCTCTTGATGTACGGACATTCCCACCCTATTTAGCAGGGGCGATAGAAGGACGGATGGATATTGATTTTTAATATTGGGAAATTTGCGGATGTATGAAAATTTCTATAACGGACAGACTAGTACATCATACGGGAAATTCATATGGAAATGGGGAATTTAACATGGCGAAATCTGTCTGGACTGATACAACGAAACTACCGGAATTTGGAATGCTGCGTGGCACCGCAAAAACTGATGTACTCATTATCGGGGGCGGTCTGTGCGGCATTTTGTGCGCATATTTTCTAAAAAATGCAGGTGTGGATTATATACTTGTGGAAGGGGAGGCGATTGCCAGCGGAACAACGAAAAATACGACCGCGAAAATCACCTCGCAGCATGGGCTGATTTATGACCGGCTGATAAAATCCAAAGGAAAGGAACTGGCAGCGCTGTATCTGGAGGCCAATCAGGCGGCAGTGGAAAGATACCGGGAGATTGCAGGAAGGACGGTCTGTGGATTTGAAGAAAAAAGTGCATTTGTTTATTCCAGGCAGGACAGAGAGAAAATTGAGGCGGAGGTCAGGGCGGTGAACGACCTCGGGTTTCCGGCGGAATTTTCCGCAGACCTCCCGCTGCCGTTTGAAACCGTTGGGGCGGTACGTTTTCCGAATCAGGCACAATTTCATCCGCTGCATTTCATTGCAGAGATTGCAAAGGATCTGAACATTTATGAGCATACTTTTGTACGGAAGGTGGAGGGGCATACAGCCTGGGCAGAGACTGCGGCACCGATGGAAAAAGCAGATGGAACAGAAAGTGCGGCACAGGTAGAAAATGCAGCGCAGCCCGAAACTACGCAAATCACAGCCGATAAAATCATTGTGACAACACATTTTCCGTTTCTAAATAAAAGGGGAAGCTATTTTTTGAAACTGTATCAGCATCGTTCGTATGTAATTGCGTTGGAGCATGCCGCCGATGTGGAAGGAATGTATATTGATGAGGCTGCGGGGGGATTCTCTTTCCGGAACACGGGCAACCTGATGCTGCTCGGCGGGGGCAGCCACCGTACGGGACATCTTGGGGGAAACTGGCAGGAGCTGAGGACATTTGCCGCTGAACATTATCCACAGTCGGAGGAGCGGTATTGTTGGGCGACACAGGATTGTATGAGTCTGGATGGGGTTCCGTATATAGGGCACTATTCAAAAAATACCCCGAATCTCTATGTGGCATCCGGTTTCAATAAGTGGGGCATGACTTCGTCAATGGTGGCGGCAATGTTGCTGTGCGATATGGTACAGGAGCGCGAAAATGCGTGGAGCCAAGTGTTTTCACCGAGCCGCAGTATGATGACAAGACAACTCTTAGTCAACGGGCTGACTGCTGCGGGTGGATTGCTGACACCTTCGTTTAAGCGCTGCCCGCATATGGGATGTGCTCTCAAGTGGAATGCTCTGGAGCACACGTGGGATTGCTCCTGCCACGGCTCCCGGTTTGAAAAGGACGGTACGCTGGTAGATAATCCGGCGAAACGAGGGGCGAATGTGGAATAAAACAGCCGTTTTACGAAGGCAGAAGAAAGGGGAATTTACCAGAATTTTTGTTGACATGTCCTGACGTTCATCCTACAATAAATTTATATTGTTACCCTCCCTGAACTGTGTAGCTGTCCGGAGAGGGTATTCGGTGTAGAAGGGGACGGCGCGTTTCTGTGTACACTGGGGATAACAAAATAATAGGACTCGAAGGAGGACATAAGGATGGCAAATATTTTAATCAGTCCAAGTAAGTATGTGCAGGGAGCAGGCGAGATGAAGAGTCTGGGGGCGTATGCAGGTAAGTATGGAAAAAAGGCATTGGTTCTGATTACAGAATCCGGTTACAAGAGAACCGGTGACATTGTGGACGGGAGTTTTCAGAATGTGGCGGCAGAGCCGGTTTATGAGTATTTCAACAGGGAGTGCAGCAAGAATGAAATCAACCGTCTGGTTGCGATTATGCAGGAAAAAGGCTGTGACATGGTTATCGGAATTGGAGGCGGAAAGATTCTGGATACCGCAAAAGCAGTGGCTTATTACAAATCCGTCCCGGTGCTGATTTGCCCGACAATCGCATCCACAGACGCACCGTGCAGCGCCTTATCTGTTATTTATACGGATGAAGGTGTATTTGAAGAATATTTATTCCTTCCGGCGAACCCGAATATGGTGCTGATGGATACAGAAATCATTGCAAAATCACCGGTTCGTCTAACCGTATCCGGCATGGGTGATGCACTGGCAACATATTTTGAGGCAAGAGCATGTGAGGCAAGCAGTGCAACGACCTGCGCAGGCGGAAAGGTAACATCTGCGGCGATTACACTGGCAGAATTGTGTTTTAACACATTAATGGACGAAGGTGTAAAGGCAAAACTCGCACTGGAGGCAGGCGCATGTACTCCGGCAGTAGAAAAGGTAATCGAGGCAAATACACTTTTGAGCGGAATTGGGTTCGAAAGCGGCGGGCTTGCAGGCGCTCACGCAATCCACAACGGATTTACCGTACTAGAAGAATGCCATCATATGTACCACGGGGAAAAAGTTGCATTCGGTACAATCACACAGCTTGTGCTGGAGAATGTGGCGGCAGAGGAACTGGAAGACATCATTGACTGGTGCATCGAGCTGGGACTTCCGGTCACACTGAAAGAACTCGGTGTAGAAGAAGTGACCGATGAGAAAATCATGGCGGTAGCCAAAGCTGCATGTGCAGCAAATGACACATTACATAATATGCCGTTTGAGGTGACCCCGGAAACCGTATGCGCGGCAATCAAGGCAGCAGATGCATATGGACATTATTTCTTAGGTGAATAACTAAAATTCAGAGTATGTTTGGCGATAGAGACGGCATGTATTTGGGAGAAGCATCACCAGCTCATGAAACAGTACCAGAAATCCCTTGAAGGAAAGGGATTTCTGGCTGGTATGTCCATGATTGAAAAATTATTTACATAGTAGCAACATATATATAACGATGTAAATAATTGATATATTTCTAATATTCTAATAAGTATTTAGTTTTATTTGTAATACCGTTACCACTAAAGGTTAATTCACTTTCAGTTACCTTATCATCTTCATCGTATTTATAATCATATTTAAAATTCATTTCATTTTCACCAATAGTGATCTTCATTTCATCAATCAATTTATACGATGAAGCAAAAAAATCTAAATCTATTTTTTTCTCTTTTATAGGATCGATGTAAAATATTGGATAGACTGAATTTTCAACATATGAAATTTCTCTTGTAATTGTAGTTCCATTCTTATTTTGAACAGCTCTCACTATATCTCCATCATCGTCATATTCTAGAGTCATACTATCTTCTTGACCCTTCTTTTTCTCTACTATTTTATCTATCAACCCTTCTTTATTATATGAATACATAGTATATTCTTTTTCATCATCACTATCTACCTTAGGTGTATAACTTTTTCTTGCTAGTTGGTCTCCATCATAATAATAATCTATTTTATACACATTAACGGGGTCACCAGTTAATGTTACATCTGATTTATCAAATACCTTTTTAATCTCCTTATCCATTTTTCCATCAGAGTCATAAGTGTATTCAGATGTTGAATTTTCTTTTACATGAATTATAGATGGTTTAGAAGAGCTTTCTGGTTTTAATTTATTTGTAACTTTAATAACTCTATTATTAGAATCGTATTCATATTCAATGGTTCCTTCTACATAATCTCTAAAAATAATTTCCCCAGAATCATTGTATTGATATTGGCTAGCTACTAATGGAGTCTCTCCATCTTTAATGATTTTTTTTAATCTAGCTGTATTATTCTCAACCTCAGATAGCTCAATATTATTTTCATATGTGGAGTGTCTTTCACTAGCAAATATAGTTTCTGAGTTAATTGAAACAACTAATACACTACTAAGTAATAATGATATAATCCTTTTCTTTCGCATAAATATCACTCCTTTTAAAAATTTATACTAAAATTTTAACATGTAAATATTTAACATAAAAGTCTATAACTTAATAACATCTTTTGGTATAATAAATATTCTAGGTGTACGAAGGAGGAGATATTGGAATCAGTAAGAAGAAATACGGGCAGTATGGTAAACGGGTCTTGGTGCAGATTGCACAATGAGAACGATAGCGTCAGGATAAGAGAACAATGTGTTAACTTCTAAGTCATTTTGACGTTTCATAGTATTAATCTGATGAGTGAGACAAAATTTTCCAAAATATATGAGGAGTTTATTGCGTATGGAGATAAGTTTCAGACAGGAAAACAGAATGCGGAATGGGTGGCTGCTGTTGTCCGGCGGTGTTTCAGCACTGTTTTGCTCGTTGAGATATGAGTACCTGAGCGCCGGACTTACGGTGTTTGTATTTGTATGTATATTGACAGTGGCGGCATTCCTGGATATGAATACAAGAATCATTCCGGATAGCTGTGACATTGCAATTCTAATTGTAACATTTGTGTCTTTTATTACAAAACCCCTGCCGCTTTCTTTTGTGGCAAGGGTGATAGGTGCAGTATGTATCAGTGTACCGATGCTGCTGGCAGCACTTTTTCGTTCAGGCGCCTTTGGCGGAGGAGATATCAAATTCATGGGCGTATGCGGTCTGTTTCTTGGTTGGAAACTGACATTGTTGTCTGCAACTTCAGCGATATTGTGCGGCGGCATTTACAGTCTGTGGCTGCTGCTCGTAAAAAAAGCAGAAAGGAAAACACATATTGCGTTCGGTCCGTTTTTGAGTCTCGGCATGGTAATCGCCCTGTTGTATGGGACGCCGCTGATAAAATAGTTTATTTCCTAAATACTGTGGAACCCTTTTCCGATAATTTCGCTTGTATTTGAAATCAAAATAAACGCGCTTGGCTGGTTTTCCTTAATATAATTTCGGAGTTTAACTGCCTGAGGGCGGTTCAGCGCAGTCAGTATAATGTATTTATCATTTCCGGAAAATGCACCCTGTGCGTGAATGACAGTTGCGCTCCGGCTCAGTTCATTTACAAGATAATTGCAAATCGGATCCGGATTATCACATACAACGTTGAAATATTTGGACAGGTTAAAACTCTCGATAAAGTTATCAATCATAAAGGAGCGGATTGCAAGTCCGAGGAATGAGTAAAGCCCGGTTTTGATATCGAACACAAAGCATCCGGCAATTGTAATTATCACATCGGTAACAAGTAATGCCCTTCCAATATCGAAACTGCTATATTTCTTTAGAATCATTGCAATGATGTCGGTGCCTCCGCTGGAGGAACCGATATTAAACAGAACCGCAGAGCCGAGCGCAGGCAGGGCGATGGCAAAACAAAGTTCCAGCATTGTCTGGTCGGTCAGTGGATGCGGCATTGGGCAGACACGTTCCAACAGCGACAGTGTGACAGAGAGCAGGATACTACAGTAGGCAGTTTTTGCTGCAAACTTCCGTCCCAATACGATAAGACCAATAATAAGCAGAATCATATTTGCAATAAAGGAAAAATCACTGGCAGAAATGTTTCCCGTTTTGGCAATCAGGACGGCAAGACCGGTAATGCCTCCGAATGTAAAGTTGTTTGTAAATTTGAAAAAATAAGTACCCACAGCTATGATGAAAGTACTGCCTGTCAGTAATGCGAAATGCTTTAACTTATCCCTGTTCATAATTTAATTCCTCGTCTTTCGAAACATTTTTAATTTTCAACCAGCATATAAAACCAAATAAAAACCAAACATATATAAAGCCAAATAAATATACCAATGGAATTCTAACGCTCATAACGGGAAATGTCAACGGAGTATTTTGTGAAATACCTGCTGTGAAAATACCTGTTGAAACAAAACAATCCCGTAAATGAAAAAATGTGATATGATAAAACACAGGAGATTATTTATGAAAATAGAGTATCAGATTCGGGACAATTATATAGAAGTAATCCGTTGTTACGGGACGGATTCCAGAGTGGTGATTCCGGAACAGATTGCCGGTTTCCCGGTCAGAGAGATTGCTGCCTATGCATTTTCGCAGCAAAAGGATGCTGAGGAAGAAGATGTATGTGTCTATGAAACCGGGGAAAACGGAATGTTTCCGGAACAGGAAAAGCTACTTGCAGGACCGGTTGTACAGGAAATTGTATTTCCGGACACGGTAGAGGGAATCGGAAATTATATTTTTTATGGATGCAAGGAGCTGGGATGTCTGGAATTTTCCGATACGCTTATGAGTATCGGAAGCGGCGCATTTACCGGATGCGGAAGATTAAGCGAACTTCACGTACATTTAAATCAGGGGAAGAAGTCTTGTGTGAAAGAAATCCTCGGTGATTTGTGGCAACGGATTGATGTGACATTTTATGTGAAAAACGGTGAAAATGCGGAAAATGAATATAGCCAGGTGCGGTTGGTGTTCCCGGAGCATTATGAGGAGGCGGTTGAGAATACGCCCGCAAGAATTTTGTTTACTCAGCATCATGGAACAGGAAATAACTATAGACAATGTTTTTATAACAGGGAAATGGATTACCGGAAATACGATGAGTTGTTTCCACTTGCCAGAGCACAGGATAAGATAGAAGTGCTTGCAGATATGGCGTTTGACCGGCTGGTGTATGCATGGGATTTGACGGAAGTGCATCGTCAGATGTATGAGCGGTATATCAGTGGACATCTCCCGGAAATTGTACGGCTGTTAGTGAAGGGAGAGCAGATGGGGAGGCTACAGTTTCTCAGTGGCAGCGCACTCTGGAGCCGGGATGCGCTGGATGCAGCGATTGAGGCAGCGTATGAATATGAGAAAGGAGAATTTTTGAGTTTCCTTATGAATGAAAAACACCAAATGTTTCCGATGCAGAAAAAGAAACGATTTGAATTGTAACCGAATGAGGAGGAATGCCATATGACGCCGGAAGCAGAAGAAAAACTGGCACAGATTGGGAATCAAATACTGAGTGCATCCCGTGCGGGATTGTATCTGGGCATGCGTTTTCTGGATGTGGCGCTGAGCAGCTTTGTGTATCAAATGGATGCCGGCATCAGCCCGTTCGGAACGGACGGCGCGGCCATTTATTTTCATCCCCGGCAGCTCGGCGGATTGTATAAGCAGAACCGGGTGTTGGTAAACCGGGGATATCTGCATATGGTGTATCATTGCATTTTCCGTCATATGCTTAAGACCGTCTCGGAAGAATTTCTTGTGGAAACACGTATAACGACAGAAAAATATCGGACTGAAACGGACTCGGCGGAAAAACAGTGGAACCGGGGAAGCGAAAAGGTAGGTGACAGCTTGATTCGGGTGTTGGAATCAGCACAGGAGTACAAACCAAGTTTGGCAGAAAGATACTGGAATCTGAGCTGTGACATTGCGGTGGAGCGCCTGATAGACGGCAACTTCCATCGTTCTGTCCGGTTTTCGCGCAGTCTGCTCAGGCGGGAAACATATCGGAAACTGGAGACGGAAGCCGGGAGGAAAGTTCTGAATGCAGAACGCATTTTCAAAATGCTTGCTGCGTGGAAATTGCCGGAGAAAGAGCTTGCAAGACTGGAGCAGGAATTTTACGTTGATGACCACCGATACTGGGAGAATGAACAGCCGGATAAGAGACCGGATTCGAGCATGAATAAAAAATGGCAGGATATTAATGAAGAGATGGAAACAAATATGGAGACATTTTCCAAAGATGCATCGGAACAGACCGGAGACTTGTTGGGGCAGGTGAAAGTTGAGAATCGGGAGAGATATGACTACAAATCCTTTTTGCGGAAATTTTCGATATTCCGGGAGGAGCTGGGAATTGATGTGGATACATTTGACTATACATTTTACAGCTACGGGCTGGCACTGTATGGAAATATGCCGCTGATTGAGCCGCAGGAAACAAAAGAAGTACGAAAAGTGGAAGAATTTGCTGTGGTAATCGACACGTCGATGTCCTGTTCCGGTGAGTTAGTCCGCAAGTTCCTGGAGGAGACATACGAGGTGCTCAGTGAACAGGAAAGTTTTTTCCGAAAGGTTAATGTGCACATTATCCAGTGTGATGAGGCGGTGCAATCAGACCGGAAGATTACATGTGAACGGGAATTGAAAGAATATATGGAGCACTTTGAGCTGTACGGCGAAGGCGGAACGGATTTCCGTCCGGCATTTGAATATGTGGACAGATTGGTAGAACATGGCGAATTTGAAAATTTGCGAGGGCTGATTTACTTTACGGATGGGTATGGAATCTATCCGGTTCAGATGCCGGGATATCGGACCGCATTTGTGTTCATGCAGGAGGATTATAGCGATGCGGATGTGCCGGCATGGGCAATTAAATTAATGTTGAGTGAGGAAGATTTGTTAAAAAATTAGCAATTGAGTGCAAAGGGGACAGTCCCCTTTGAACAGGAGGACATCATGGATATCAAACGTGCAAAACAGGAAATTAAGGATTCTATAGAGGCGTATCTTGCAAAGGATGCGTTCGGGGCATACAGGATTCCGGTAATCCGGCAGCGCCCGGTGCTTTTAATGGGACCTCCTGGAATCGGAAAGACACAGATTATGGAGCAAATTGCGAAAGAGTGCGGGATTGGCCTGGTGGCATATACAATTACACATCATACGAGACAGAGTGCGATGGGGCTGCCATTTATCAGGGAGAAGGTTTACGGCGGAAAGACGTATTCGGTGACGGAATATACGATGAGTGAGATTATTGCATCAGTATATGACAAAATTGAGCAGACGGGAATCTCGGAGGGAATCCTGTTTATTGATGAAATCAACTGTGTGTCCGAGACTCTTGCTCCGACGATACTACAGTTTTTACAGGGAAAAACATTTGGTAATCAGCGGATTCCGGAGGGCTGGATTATCGTGGCGGCGGGGAATCCGCCGGAGTACAATAAGTCTGTGCGGGAGTTTGACGTGGTAACACTGGATCGAATTAAGCGGATTGATGTCGAAGAAAACTTTGAAGTGTGGAAGGAATACGCTTACAAGCAGGGCATCCATCCGGCGGTAATCTCATATCTTGAGCTGAGAAAGCGGAATTTCTATAGAATTGAAACGACTGTGGAGGGTAAGGTATTTGCCACGGCACGAGGATGGGAAGATTTATCTGAGTTGATTCAGACATACGAGGTGCTCGGGAAAAAGGTGGACCGGGACGTGGTCTTCCAGTATATTCAGCATCGGATGATTGCAAAGGATTTCGCTAATTATCTGGAACTCTACTATAAGTATAAGGAGGAGTATGGGATAGAAGATATCCTTGTCGGAAAGTGGAATACCGCAACCTTGCAGAAAATCAAAGCAGCGCCATTTGATGAGCATTTAAGTGTGGTGAGCCTGCTCATCGGAAAATTAAGTGAAATGTTTCAAAAAAGTTTCTTATGTGACGCATATGTTTCCAAATTATACGAATATTTGTTGAATTATAAAAAACACCAGGACACGATGCGGGTGGAAGATATTCGGCATCTGGCAGAACGGGACATGGAGGAACAGACACAGAAGGAACTGCTGACAAAACGAGATGGGATTGTGCTGAAAAATGTGATTGCGGCATTAGGGCGCTTTACCCAACTGGTTTCCACAAAGATTGAAGAAAGCGTGAAGCCATCTGCGGCTGAAGGGCAGTCTGCATTTGAAAAGGTGAAACAATTATTTGGGCAGGAAGTAGAATCCCGCGAAAGGACAATTGAGAAGACATCGGAAATGTTGACCAATGTGTTTCATTTTATGGAGGATTCGTTTGGTGAGAGTCAGGAAATGGTTGTTCTGATTACAGAATTAAATGCAAACTTCTATGCGGTCTGGTTTATCAGGGAAAATGGATGCGACCAGTATTACCGTTATAATAAGGGATTACTTTTTGATGAACGCCAGCAGTCTATTGTGCGGGAAATGGATGAGGTGGAGGACATGCTGAACAGGGGAATAAAATAAGAAAAAGTAAAAAGAAAGAAAAATAAGTAAAGTATAAGAAAAGTTACAAATTATTGTACCATGTCTGGTAAGGGACGTGATATACTACTTTTAGTTTATAAAAAGGCAAAATACAATTATAGGAAGGTGAATGAATTGGATGTCAGGGAAATGAGAAATGAGGTACTTGCAAATAGAGTTGTGAGAAATCTGGAATCCAGAAATATGGAAGCGTATTTCGTGAAAACAAAAGAACAGGCTCTGGTGAAGGCGTTGGAACTGATTCCGGAAGGCAGTTCTGTCAGTTGGGGCGGCACGATGTCAGCACAGGAGATTGGGCTGACAGAGGCACTTCATAAAGGAAACTATGAAGTTTACGATAGAGAAACAGCACAGACTCCGGGAGAAAAAGATGAAATTGCACATAAGGCACTGAATTGTGATTTCTATATCGGAAGCACAAATGCAATTGCAGAGAATGGTGTCATGGTAAATATTGATGGAAATGCAAACCGTGTGGCAGCATTTGCATTCGGACCAAAGAATCTGGTGCTGATTGTCGGTATGAATAAAGTGGTTAAGTCGGAAGAAGATGCCATGAGCCGTGCAAAAAACGAAGCAGCGCCAATCAATATACAGCGATTTGGGCTGGACACGCCATGTACGAAAAATGGTACATGTTTTGACTGTAAGCAACCCGATTGTATCTGCTGTCAGATTCTGATTACTAGATATTCCAGAGTGCCGAAGCGGGTCAAAGTCATTCTGGTAGATGATAATCTTGGGTTTTAAAATCGGGGGGAGCAATGAGTAAGAGAGGACAGGAAAGAAATCAAGGCAAAAACCAGTTGGGTAATCAGACTGCTGGCAGAGCGCGCAGAAAGAAAAAGAACAAAACCGGGGACATCATTTCAACAACGGTACTGATTGTGGCATTGTGTGTGTTTGTGTTTGCACTGTATCAGCTCATTATCATGCTAGCTCCGTATTATACCGGCGGCAAGGAATATGATAAAGTCAAAAGTCTGGCAATCACAAGTGTTCAAACGACAGAAGAAGGGGATTCTTCCGGGTTTCAGGTGGATTTTAATGCATTGCTTGCAGAAAATCCAGATACGGTTGCATGGCTGCGGTTTGACGAACCATCTGTCATCAGCTATCCGGTTGTGAAAAGTAAGGATAATAATGAATATCTGACGAAAACATTTTCCGCAAATGATAATAAGCTCGGCGCGATTTTTATGGATATGAACTGCGCTTCAGACTTCACGAGCAAGAATACATTGATTTATGGGCATAATCTGAAAGTAGGAGGAGAGATGTTTTCTCAGTTAAACTCTTATGAAGAGGAATCCTTCCGCAAGGAACATCCATATTTCTATATTTATACGCCTGATGGAAAAGCGAGGACATATGAGGTATTCTCCGCGGGTGTGGTTAAGGATTTGGCGGAGAACTATAATCTTTCTTATGAAACAGATGAAGACTACCTGAACTATCTGGAATTGTGTAAGAATACATCCAATTATACAGTTGATGTAGCGTTAAACGCACAATCACAGATTGTCAGTCTTTCGACCTGTACAAATGTAAATGAAGATGAGCGTTTCCTGGTACAGGGCGTACTCATAGAAGAGAAATAATTCAAAAGGGGACAGGGCATATTGCAAAAAGGGACACCCTAAAGTTCATTTTGGGACGTAGTAATCTTGCAGTTTGCTACGTCCCCAAAAGGAGGTTTTTATGGCAGACAGATTTACTGTAGGTGATATCATTCGTCTGAAGAAACCACATCCATGCGGAAATAGCGAGTGGGAAGTGCTGCGAACCGGCGCGGATTTCCGGCTGAAATGCATGGGGTGTGGACACCAGGTGATGGTGCCGAGGAAACTGGTGGAAAAGAATACGAAAGAGATACGAACAAAGCAAGGAACAGAACATAGGGAGATATAGGCAATGATAAAAGTAATAGCAAGCGATATGGACGGTACGCTGCTTGGCAATGACCACAGAATCGCACCGCAGACATTGGAGGCAATTCACCGTGCGCAGGATGCGGGAATCCGGTTCATGATAGCAACCGGGCGAAATTTCCGCGGTGCGATGACGGCGATGGAAGAGTTAGATTTGACTTGTGATTATCTGGTCGGAAGCGGAGCGGAAACCCGTGATCCGCAGAGGCAGGTTATCAGTCAGGTGGATATGGACAGAACCCTGTGCGAAGATATTTACCGCGCATTGCAGAAATATCCGATTTCTGTGATATTCTGCACGGACGAACATGATTATCAGATTGGTACGCCGGAGGAAATAGAAAAAAGTATGATGGTGCATCTGAAACTGTTCTTTTTAGACATGAGCGAACAAGAAATAAAAAATAGTGCGATGTATCAGGATATGAAGAAGAAGACAAGAATCGTATCATCATTTCAGGAGCTGGCAGAGGCAAATGTACCGATATATAAGATATTTTTATTTGCAGAAGATACAGAACTGCTCGGTGAGATTGAAAAAGATTTATCAGACAACAAAAATATTGCCGTTGCTTCTTCCTTCGCAACTAATCTTGAGATTACTGACATACGGGCACAAAAGGGGCCGGTGCTGAAAGAATATATTGAGTCACTTGGCTATACGATGGATGAAGTGATGGTGTTCGGGGACAGTATGAATGACTATTCCATGCTGGCGATGAATTTCGGGGCAACGGTTGCCATGGAGAATGCGGATGAGAAGATTAAAGCTGTGTCAAAGTACGTGACAAAGTCCAATGAGGACTTTGGTGTGGCATATGCGATTGATGAGTTGTTGAAAGGGCAAACGGAACAAAATAGATAACGAAATATAAAAAAGTACTTGAAACAAATCACGTGTTGTGCTAAAATAGCAAATTGTGACATGCCGTTTAAAAACAGAACGGTTGTATACATTCCTTGTTCCCGGACGAGCCGGGGGCCAGAGACCAAAAGGAGGTGCGAGACACATGAACAAGTATGAATTAGCTGTTGTTGTCAGCGCAAAAATCGAAGACGACGCAAGAGCAGAAGTTATCGAAAAAGTGAAAGAAATGATCACTCGTGTAGGTGGCAATGTGACTGATGTCGATGAATGGGGTAAGAGAAGATTTGCTTACGAAATTCAGAAGATGAAAGAAGGATTCTACTACTTCATCCACTTCGAGGCTGAGAGTACTGTTCCTGCAGAAGTGGAACAGCGTATCCGAATCATGGATAACGTTCTCAGATATTTATGCGTTAGACAGGATGCATAATAGAAAGAGGTATATATGAATAAGGTAGTTTTGGTGGGTAGGTTAACCAGAGACCCGGAAGTTAGATATTCACAGGGCGACAGCACGACTGCCGTTGCCAGATATACAGTAGCGGTAGACCGCAGATTCAAGAGAGATAACGAGCCGACCGCGGATTTTATTCCGTGTGTTGTATTCGGACGTTCTGCTGAATTTGCTGAGAAATATTTCCGTCAGGGAATGCGCGTTTCCATTTCCGGCCGTATTCAGACCGGAAGTTATACAAACAAGGATGGCGTAAGAGTCTATACTACTGAGGTAATTGTAGAGGAACAGGAATTTGCTGAGAGCAGGGCTGAGAGTGAAGCGAACAGAGGCGCGTTCCACCAGTCAGCGCCAAGCCAGTCAGCACCGTCACCAAGCGTTGATGCGGGCGATGGTTTCATGAACATTCCGGATGGAATTGATGAGGAGTTGCCGTTCAACTAAAGTCTGACTTCCAAGTGATTAAAACAGGAGGTAAACGAAATGGCTTACGAAAAAGGTAGCAAACCAGAAGGCGGCTTCAAGAGAAGAGGTCCGGCACGCAGAAGAAAAAAAGTTTGTGTATTCTGTGGCAAAGAGAACAACGAAATTGATTATAAAGACGTTGCAAAATTAAAGAAATATGTTTCTGAAAGAGGAAAAATTCTTCCTAGAAGAATCACAGGAAACTGTGCAAAACATCAAAGAGCTCTTACGGTAGCAATTAAGAGAGCAAGACATATTGCTTTGATGCCATACGTTCAGGATTAATCTTCGAGAAGAGGATATTTTGAACAGTCATATCCAATTTTACGACAAACATGAAAGTGAAAATGGAGATGCAATCAAAAATAATTAAAACCGTCATTGCGTATGCAGTGGCGGTTTTTATATATGGATCCGAGTAACACATTTTAAAATAAGAATGCTCTATTCCAAGGATCAAGTAATTTTATGAGATTGCTTGTTTGCTTGGAGTGGAGCGTTTTATTTTGGTGTGATAATCCATCGGGAAATCAACAGATTTGAGGAATTATCTCCGACAATTTTCTGGCCAGAAGTTCATGACTTTCGAGGCTTAGGTGCATGTAATCATATGGGTACATCTTGATTCCTTCTATGGAAGCAGCATCAAGGAAATGGCATCCAAGACTTTTGGCAACGGCAGCATACAGAGGAGCAAGTGCCATAGATTTTTCGACACAGTCAGTTCCCATCTCACCAAACACATCTGTTTCTTCATGGCCCTTTTCAATCGGAGGAAGTGCAATTAACATGATATTAGGAGAATCATGCCATGCAGAACTGGTAGTGATAGCTTTTTGAGTGAGTCGTTCTAATTCTTTGGCAATATTTTCTGGAGTAGCGGAAAAACGTTCCTTTGTATCATTTGTTCCGAGCATAATAATCAGAAGGTCAATCGGCTCATGAGTCATAAGGCACGGAAGTTGGCAACGTTGATGGCATGTGCAATGGTTATGTCACTGACTGCTTGCGGCGGAAGCAAGAAGGACGATGCAGCGACAGCAGACGACAGAGGAAATTCAAGCGGTAAAACTGAGATTACATGGTGGGCATTTCCAACATTTACACAGGAGAATGCGGATGATGCAGTGGGGACATACGAACAAAAGGTTATTGCAGCATTTGAAGAGGAGAATCCGGATATCTCAAACACCTTATATGTACCCAATCAGCTCGGCGCCATTTTACATGGCGCTAAACAAGACAATGTTAAAGGATGCAGGGGTCTTGGATCTCGTAAAAGAAGGATGGACGACCGACGGTTTTGTAACGGTATTACCATGGGCGCTGTAAAAGGCTACTGCAAGAATTGGACAGTTGTATTTGATTGATTTATTGTATCAGGAATTCTATACTAAAAATTATGAAATAAGCAGGGAATACAGTTTGGAGTTCATACCTGACAAGTGCTAAAAATGGTACTATAACGTAGTCAGAACAAAGGAAGAGGAATAAAAGAAGGAAAAGAAATATATTGCCATTGAAGGATAATATGGCAATATATTGGGGAGGGACAGGTGTCCCCTCCCTCGCTTTTTTAGTTTGCGCCATGGGCGGGTTCTGCCGGGGGCACGAATGTGGACAGGTAGTGGGAAGTGTACAGTTATCTGAAAAGGAACAGGCAGATCCCATATATTAAACCGCAATACCTAACCCCGCAGACTTATATAGTCTCTCGGAGTCCTGGGTGGTTATAGCCAGTAAAATTGGCACTATGTTCCAATTCCCATTCTGTACTGTCACGGCGTAAAGCAGATTTATGTTTAACCGAGCTGCCCAATCTGTCAAGGAGGTTATTTTAAAATCAATAGAAAAGAGATAGGAAGGAAAAACCATGAGTAAAAAATTAGTAGCATATTTCAGTGCCAGTGGAGTTACTGCAAAATTAGCAGAGAGGCTTTCACAGGCGATTGGCGCAGATTTATATGAAATTCAGCCGGAGAAAGCCTATACAACCGCAGACTTGGACTGGACAGACAAAGATAGCCGAAGCACACGTGAGATGAATGACAAATCATTCCGACCTGCGATTGCTGGAAAGGCAGAGAACATGGAACAGTATGATACGGTCTATGTAGGCTTCCCAATCTGGTGGTATGTTGCGCCGACCATTATCAATACATTTCTGGAAAGCTGCAATCTGACAGGAAAGACCATAGTGCCTTTTGCAACTTCCGGCGGAAACGGTATGGGAAAAACGAATGCGGGACTGAAAGATTCCTGCAAGGGTGCAAAGTTAGCAGAAGGAAAGCGTTTTAATGCCGATGCAACAGAGGCAGAGCTGAGGGCATGGGCAGAACAGTTTTCATGACAAAAGGAGAAGCAGCAAACGAAACGTGCAGATGTGATTGCATTTGCCACACCGGTTTATTGTTAAAGTGTTTGTGGACAGTTAAAAATCATGCAGGATCGTGCTAATTTTCTGTTTGCTCCGGATGACTGTCGGTTCCGTGACATTTATCTGCTTGCATCGGCAGCAGAAGATTCCTTATGTGTTTTTCTCGTCAATTAACATCATAAAAGATTAACTGTATTTGGGAAGAGGGAATTATCCTTCTTCCCTAGTCCGATGATGGTATAAATAAACCTTGAGTTTCCGCAAAATGTAATTTTGAAATAGCTAAAACTTCCTAAAGCGCCAA
>X357_Northern_Tamandua__coassemble_362_pt1 | contig 36249 bp, 35 predicted proteins | sample X357_Northern_Tamandua__metabat2_low_PE_004 | metagenome-assembled genome bin X357_Northern_Tamandua | reverse complement strand
TAAGAGCATCATACGTGACATTACGTCCCAGAAAAACAGGATTGAGAAATTTTTACAAAGCTCCGGTTTTCGTTTGTCCTCTTTCATTTCTGATATTTTTGGTGCTTCCGGCAGGAACATCCTCCTGCACCTGATTGAGTATGGCCAAATTGACCGGACTGCTTTGGACTTCTGCTTAAAAACAAAGACAAGAAACCGTATAGATGAAATCCTCATGTCCGTAAATGGAACCCTATCGGAACATCAAAAAGCGTTTCTCAAAATCCTCATGAACCATTATGACTCCCTAAAAGAGCATCTTAATGAAATTGAAAAAGATCTCGAGCAAGATAAGGAGCCATTTACACTGCAAGTTGAACAGTTGAATAGTATTTATGGGATAAGCACCACCGCTTCCTGTGCAATTATTGCTGAAATCGGTATTGATATGACACCATTTAAAACCGCGGAGCATATCTGCTCATGGGCTGGTCTGTGCCCCGGTAATAATGAAAGTGCTGGGAAACGAAAAAGCACATCTGTCACAAAAGGCAACCCGTATATAAAAAGTATGCTCTGCGAAATTGCTTGGGTAATTGCCGGAAAACGGAATACCTATCTTTCTGCCTGGTACTGGAGAATTAAGCAGAAAAAAGGTGCAAAAAAGGCCATTGTTGCTCTTGCCCGGAAACTGCTTGTCATCATCTATACAATGCTAAAACAGGGGACTCTTTTTGACGAATCCTGTTTTGAAGTTAGACGTAAAAACTGTGAGCAAAAGCAACTTTCCCGTTATATACGGGAATTGGAGAAACATGGTTATCATGTAGAAGCCCAAGGTTAGTCCATCTTTATATCATTCATATTTCACTGTTAGCAGCCAATATCGTGACTGCTTTTTAGTGATGCTTTCATAATTGTTGAAAACATTTGTTGTCAAGGTTCAGTTCTTGACTACGAGTTTTATTTTCGTAGCAAGGTGCAAAGATTGATATTATTAAATATCCTTCTATATAACGAAATGCAGAGAGGCATTTTTACAGGGTCTTCCGGGAAATATATAAAAATTTTTGAATTGTTGATATGCGATATAGAATAAAAATAACCAACTATAACGCTGATTACTTCCACTTTTGATATTTAGATATTTTTAATAAAACAAAAAACAGCTGAGTGTACCAACTTTTTTGGTATACTCAACTGTATCTTTTATTACTAGTTTTCTTTTACACCATTCTTTTGCAGAGTCCTTCTCTTCGACTTTAAAAAAATTTGGTGTAAATGTGGTGTAGTAACCTGTTTTTCTGTTTAAAATATAGCTTAAATTTTCTTGCTCTTAGTACAATTTTGCTCCTGCTGGAATGTGATCATCAAGGATCAGAACATTGAGTCCTTCTCTTCCTTCTACAAGGTGTGTAGCGGAGATAATCATACCACAAGAATCAATTCCCATCATCTTACGTGGTGGAAGGTTTGTGATTGCAAGTAATGTCTTTCCAACCAGTTCTTCTGGCTCGTAATAATCGTGAATTCCGCTTAAAATCACACGATCTACGCCACTTCCGTCGTCTAATACGAACTTCAGAAGTTTCTTAGATTTTGGAACTGCTTCACATTCTTTTACCTTTACAGCACGGAAGTCTGACTTGCTGAATGTGTCAAAATCAACCATATCTTCGAATAATGGTTCTACTTCTACATTGGAGAAATCGATCTCAACCTTCGCTGGTGCAGTTGCTTCTTCTGCCAGAACAACTACTTTTGCAGCTACCGGAGCAGACTGTGCAGCATTGTTAGCTTCATTCTTTGCAGCTCCCATGCTCTTCATTGTCGGGAACAACAGCACATCCCGGATAGCCTCTGCCCCGGTCAGCAGCATACACATTCTGTCGATACCGAACCCGATACCGCCTGTTGGAGGCATACCAATCTCCAACGCGTTCATGAAGTCTTCATCCGTTGTGTTGGCTTCATCATCGCCCTGTGCCAGCAGTTCTTCCTGTGCTTTGAAACGCTCTCTCTGGTCGATTGGATCGTTTAGCTCGGAGTAAGCATTCGCCATCTCCCATCCGTTCATAAAGAATTCGAAACGCTCCACATAATCCGGATTCTCTGGCTTTTTCTTTGTCAGCGGGGAGATTTCAATCGGGTGGTCCATAACGAATGTAGGCTGAATCAAGTGCTCCTCTGCAAATTCCTCGAAGAACAGGCTCAGGATATCGCCCTTCTTATGTCTCTCCTCAAACTCTACATGATGTTCTTTTGCAAGTGCTCTCGCCTGTTCCAGTGTCTCCACTTCATTCCAGTCAACACCTGCATATTTCTTAACTGCATCAATCATTGTGATTCTCTCGAACGGCTTTCCGAGGTCCATCTCAACACCTTTGTAGACAATCTTTGTTGTGCCGAGCACTTCCTGCGCCACATAGCGGTATAGGTTTTCCGTCAAATCCATCATGCCGTGGTAATCTGTGTATGCCTGATAAAGCTCCATCAGTGTGAATTCCGGGTTATGTCTTGTATCCAGACCTTCATTCCGGAATACACGGCCAATCTCGTATACGCGTTCCAGACCACCGACAATCAGTCTCTTCAGGTACAGCTCCAGAGAGATTCTCAGTTTGAGATCCTCGTCCAGTGCATTGAAATGTGTCTCAAACGGCCTTGCAGCGGCGCCGCCTGCATTTGCGACAAGCATCGGTGTCTCAACTTCCATGAATCCTTCGCCACTCAGGTATTTACGGATTGCGGCAAGAATCTTGGAGCGCTTGATAAATGTATCTTTTACTTCCGGATTCATAATCAAATCGACGTATCTCTGACGGTAACGCAGGTCTGTATTTGTCAGCCCATGGAACTTCTCCGGCAGAACCTGCAGGCTTTTGGACAGTAGAGTGATGTTGGAAGCATGAATGGAAATCTCTCCGGTTTTTGTGAGGAAAACTTCTCCTTCGATTCCAATGACATCCCCAACGTCAAATTTCTTAAATCCTTTATATACATCCTCACCGACACTATCTCTTGCAACATAAGACTGGATATTCCCCTGCAAATCCTGCAAATTGCAGAATGACGCTTTTCCCATCACACGTTTGGACATCATACGTCCTGCAACGGAAACCTGTTTTCCTTCCAGTTCTCCGAAGTTATCTTTGATTTCCTGACTGTGATGCGTCTGGTTATATTTTGTAATTGTAAACGGATCCTGACCGTTCGCCTGCAAATCTGCAAGTTTCTCACGGCGAACCTTTTTTAACTGATTCAAATCCGGTTCCTGTGTGTTTTTCTGCTGTTCCCCCATTGTATTTCTCCTTCCTACAGTGAGCGGCTGATATCCAGAACCTTGTACTGGATTACCCCTGCCTGTGTCTCTACGTCAACGACCGCACCGATTTTTTTGCCCATCAAAGCCTGACCTACCGGTGATTCGTTTGAAATCTTTCCCTCGAGCGAATTTGCTTCGGTAGAACCCACAATCTTAAATTCAATTTCCTCGTCAAATGTGACGTCATAGACTTTAACTGTACATCCTACATTGATTTTGTCAAAATCAACCTCATCTTCAACGACAACCTCTGCATTTTTCAGAATTGCCTCTAATTCTTCGATGCGTGCCTCGATATCACGCTGCTCGTCTTTTGCAGCATCGTACTCTGCATTCTCGGAAAGGTCTCCCTGCTCTCTGGCCTCTTTAATTTTTGCTGCAACTTCTTTACGTTTTACAACTTTCAGGTTTTCCAGCTCATCCTCCAATGCCTTCAGACCAGCGTAAGTAAGTAATCTTTTCTTTGCTTCTGCCATGACTTCCTTGCTCCTTTTCTTCCAGGTTTTATATTTCATCCAACCATGTTATAATCTGCCTTTTTTATCCTGTCTCTTCATACACTGCGAAAAAGATGTCACCGCGCTTTCGTTCATCTGGAACCGGGGAACATCTTCTGTAAGATTATATTTCACAATTTCAATATTATACCGAATCATGCCAGCACTGTCAAGATTTTTTCAAGTTCTTCATAGCTCTCAACGTTATTTATATCGTCTCTCAGACGTGCTGCATTGTGCAGGCCTTTTGTATACCATGCCACATGTTTGCGCATTTCACGGATTCCGGTATAATCCCCTTTATACTGAATCTGAAGCCGAGCGTGGCGCAGCATCATGTTTCGGATTTCTTTGATGTCCGGCCGGGGCGGAAGGATTCCGTTTTCTTCATAAGAAATGAGTTCTGAGAATATCCACGGATTCCCCTGTGCGCCCCGCGCAATCATTACGCCGTCACATCCGGTCTGCCTGCGAACCGCAACTGCCTGCTCTCCGCTGGTTACATCTCCGTTCCCGATTACCGGAATCTTTACCGCTTCCTTCACCTGTCGGATAATATCCCAATCTGCTTTTCCGGAATAGTACTGTTCCCTTGTCCTTCCATGCACTGCAACTGCCGCTGCCCCGGCTTCCTCAATGATTCTGGCAATCTCTACCGCATTGATGTGACCGTCGTCAAATCCTTTCCGAATCTTCACCGTAACCGGTTTCTGAATTGCCTTTACTACGGCACGGACCAAATCATACACCAGTTTCGGCTGTTTCATCAGTGCCGAGCCTTCCCCGTTACGCACAACTTTCGGCACCGGGCATCCCATATTGATGTCCAGTATCGAAAACGGTCTGTCTTCAATCCGTTTTGCCATCTCACTGACAATCTTCGGGTCCGATCCGAACAACTGCAGCGATACCGGCATTTCATCCGGGTGAATCTGCAGCAGGCTTTCCGTATTTTTATTGTTGTAAAGAATTCCCTTGGCGCTAATCATTTCCATACACAGCAGCCCTGCCCCCTGCTCTTTGCAAAGTAAGCGAAATGGCAGGTCTGTTACACCTGCCATCGGTCCCAGTATATAAGAATTGTCCAAAGTGACATTCCCGATTTTTAACTGTTTCATTGCTGTTTTTCCTTTACTCTGTCTCAATCTCTTCTCCGAGATATTTTACCCTATAATATAATTCCAAAGACTCAAACAGTTCACGTTTCGTATTCTGCAATTCCTTTACTTTCAAGGCACTGCCAATCTCGTCAAATTCGAAATCATTTTCCCCGTGCTCTACCTTCAGCTCCAGATTGCCGTCCTCATCATAGACGACCATCAGAATCCCGCCTACATCTGCTGTGTAAAGCACACACATGATCTGCAGTTCCTGCCGGATGGATTCCGGCAAAGATGCGAAGTCCGGATTCAGATAAAATTTTTGCTCATACGCACTTGCGGCGCATAATACGATTTCTTCCATATATTCTCCTTTTCTACTGTTACGAATCTGCCATACAGCACGGTTATCGCCGTTCCCCCTGTTTTCACAGACCTTTGGCTGCGGACACAGCTATGGTTGGAACTGATGGCGGAATCCTGTCACACATATCCGTAAACACCTCGTACAGATACCTCACCGGCATAGACTGCTTCTATTGAACCATCTTCCCTGCGCACGAGCAGCTCACCGGTTTCATTGATTCCGAGTGCATATGCCTGATATGTTTCTTTTGCACCGAGAATGCTGACTTCACGCCCACAATTTACAAGCATTTCATTGTAAGGCTGCTGAAGAAAACTTAAGTCCTCCGTCTGCTCAAACCTCTCATAATACTGTTCAAATTCCTTCATAATCTCCACAATAATCGGAGCACGTTTCTGCACTTCCCCGCATTCCATCCGAAGAGATGTTGCTTTTTCTGCAATTTCCTCCGGAAAAGAAGCCAGATTGACATTAATGCCGACTCCGATTACAACATGATTAATATAGTCGATTTCGGTACTCATCTCTGTCAGAATCCCGACAATTTTCTTTCCATTCAGCACAATGTCATTGGGCCACTTAATGAGTACGTCCAATCCGGTACATTTACGCAATGCCCGTGCCACGCTGTATGCCATGACAATCGTCAGCATCGGGGCTTTATCCGGCCGGAACTTCGGCCGCAGCAATACAGACATATAGATACTGCTGCCCCCCGGGGAATCCCATCCTCTGCCGCGTCTGCCCCTGCCCGCAGTCTGCATATCTGCCACGACAAGTGTTCCGCCCGGCGCGCCTTCATCTCCGAATTGCTTCGCCCTCAGATTCGTAGAATCGACTTTCCCATAATAACAGACATTCTGCCCCGCCCACTTAGTTTCATCTCCAATCAGGCTTTTCAGCTCCTCCTCCGTCATCACATCCGGACTGTCTATAATCCGATAGCCGCGGTTCCTGACCGCTTCCACCTGATACCCTGCCTCTTTTAACTGATTGATTGCTTTCCAGACCGCCGTGCGCGATACCCCAAGCGTCTCGCACAACTGCTGCCCCGAAACATAACCTCCGCTCTCCCGGAGTAATTTTAAAATTTCCGTTTTCACATGCTCACCTCATAGGGGTCTGTCCCTTTTGCAAAGGGGACTGTCCCCTATAAGAAGGGACTGTCCCCTTTTCTTTACTCTCCCAGTGTTGCAACCATAACTGCCTTGATTGTATGCATCCGGTTTTCTGCTTCCTCGAATACTTTGGACTGTTCGGACTCGAACACTTCGTCTGTCACTTCCATGTCTGTGAATCCGAAACGTTCCCCCATCTGTTTTCCAATCTTTGTATTCAAATCGTGGAATGCCGGCAGGCAGTGCAGGAAAATTGCCTGTTCCCCTGCATTTTCCATGACTTCTTTTGTTACTTTATACGGGGCGAGTTCTTTGATACGGGACTCCCATACCTCGTCCGGCTCACCCATGGATACCCATACGTCTGTGCAGATGACGTCCGCATCTTTTGTTCCTGCTTTGACGTCTTCTGTCAGCGTAATTGTCGCCCCTGTCTCGGCAGCATAGCCGCGGCATGTCTCAACAAGTTCTTCGTTCGGGAAATAGGCGGTTGTCGTACAGGCAACGAAATGCATTCCCAGTTTCGCGCAGGCAATCATCAGAGAATTCCCCATGTTGTATCTTGCATCTCCCATGTACACCAGTTTGATTCCTCTTAATTTCCCAAAATGTTCCCGGATTGTCAGCATATCTGCCAGCATCTGCGTGGGATGGTACTCATTCGTCAGACCATTCCAAACCGGAACCCCAGCGTACTTTGCAAGTGTCTCGACAATCTCCTGCTCAAATCCGCGATACTCAATCCCGTCATACATTCTTCCAAGAACGCGAGCCGTATCTTTAATGCTTTCCTTCTTCCCAATCTGAGAACCTGTCGGTCCGAGATAAGTAGAGCCCATTCCCATATCTGCCGCTGCCACCTCGAAGGAACATCTTGTTCTTGTACTGTCTTTTTCGAAAATGAGTGCAACATTTTTCCCTTTATAATGGTCAACCGGAATCCCGTTTTTCTTTTTTTCTTTCAAATCTGCCGCCAGATCAAGCAAATATACAATCTCCTCCGGAGTAAAATCTTTTAATGTCAAAAAATTTCTTCCCTTTAAATCCATCGCTCTGTTCTCTCCTATCTCCATTAAAATGTGTGTAAACCTCGGTAAATGAATCTGGTCCGCCAGAACTTCATACCGTTCTTTCGTCAGTTTCAGAAGTTCATCCACCGTATATATCTGATACTTAGGAACCCGCATCTGCTTAGCACTTGCCTCCAGCATTGCAAAATACAGCTCCTTATCCGTAAATCCGATGGGCAGCTTCAGCACAAACGCCATCTCTGCCTTCTCCCGCTCGGTCACCGCTGCGAGCTGCTCCGTATACCATTCTTCTTCCTTTGTCTGGTCGATATAATAAATAAATCCTTCCAGCCCGTATATCACCCGCATGGCATCATAATATCCAATCTTTAGGTTCTGCCGGCTTCGCCTGCTGTCAAATTCAATGATGCTTCCAAGCCGCACTCTCGGTCCGATTCGATACAGACTGCTGTTCTCCGGCATCTTTACCGACGGCTCCCTGCCCGGTCCGTAAATCCGGATTTCTATAATGTCCGCATATCCGCGCCTCACGAGTGAGCCAAGCGGCACATTATTCAACACGCCTCCGTCAATATAACGTTTTCCATGCAGTTTTTCATTTTTAAACCCGACAAGGTAAGCGCTTGCCAACAGGAAATCCTCCAACATCCCATCGGGAATATCCTGAATGCTCAAATCGAGTTCTTTCATATCAGTCAGGGAAAAGGTCAGCAGGCAAAACTCTTTTCCGCACGCCCGAATCTGCTCTTCATCCATCACTTCATGAATCAGCTTGCGCAGCGGCGCAACATCAATCCCGCCATCGGACAATGTCTTCCAGATTTCTGAGAGCACCTCGGAAAATGTATTTTCATTCCGAAACAACCGCTCCATCCAACCATCATCCACGTTCATCACTTTGGAAAATGTCATCTCCCGCCAGATTTTCTCCGCCTTCTCTACATCATCCATACAGATGAGCGCACCGTTCAGCGCACCGACCGATGTCCCGGCAACCGCATTGACTTTTACGCCTGCTTCTTTCAGCGCCTTCCATGCACCGATCTGATAGGCTCCTCTAGCACCCCCGCCATCTAATACAATACCATATTCTTTTGACAAATCCAATATTGGTTTCATGCCATTACTCCTGCTTTCTTCTCTGCCGGCTCACTTCGAACATCAGAACCGATGCCGCCACCGCCGCATTCAGCGACTCTGCCTGCCCCGCCATCGGAATCCGGATCCATGTATCCGCACAGTCTGCAATCTCCTGCCTCAGACCGTTTCCTTCATTTCCAATCAAAAACGCCGTCCCCCCGCAGTAATTTTCTTCGTCATATGCATGTTTTCCGTCAAGATGCGCCGCATAAACACGGATATTCTCCTCTTTCAGCCGTCCGATTGCCGCCGGCAAATCCGCCACATAAACAAACGGCATCCGGAAGATTGCTCCCATTGTAGAGCGAATGACCTTTGGATTGTAAATGTCCACACAGTCTCTGCTTAAAAGAATGCCTGTCACCCCTGCTGCCTCCGCCGTCCGGAATATCGTTCCGAGATTCCCCGGATCCTGCAGGTTATCCAGCACCATAAGATGGGCATGTCCCGCCCTGCGGATTATTTTCTCATCATACTGGTTCTGCCGGACAACCGCCAGCACTCCCTGCGGAGTCTTCGTATCAGAGAGATAGGAAAATACGGTCGGCGTTACAAACTCCGGCCGCACATTGCTTTTTGGAAGTTCCTCCCGGTGTTTTTTATAGAATGTTTCCGTCACATATAATTTCACCAGCTTTTCCTCCGGTACTTCCCGAACCATACGCATTCCTTCCACAATAAAGATTCCCGCCTCATTGCGGGCCCTGCTTTTCCTCTGGTACTGGACAATCTCCTTGATTCTCTGATTGCTCGTACTCGTAATCATAATATATACCGTGCCTTTCTATTTTTTTCACTTTATTTCCAAATTCTCCAATACGGAGTTTGCCGCAATGATAAAGAGCACACAGTCCCTCGGCAGTGGTTTCCTTGGATTAAATGTAACATCCATCTTACCGTCTATCATAATTCCAACTACATTGATATCATATTTTTCACGGATTTTCAGTTCTGCCAGACTCTTTCCTTCCCACTGCCGGGGAATCACCTTCTCGGTAAGGCTATAGTCCGGCGACAGCTCAATCCAATCCACGAATTCCGAAGACATCAGCTTTTTCGCCACACGGTTTCCCATCTCGCGTTCCGGATAAATCACGGCGTCCGCACCGACTTTTTCCAATATCTTACCCTGTAATTCATCCATTGCCTTGGCAAGCACATACGGGATGCCCATTTCCTTAGAAATGATGGTCGCCATAATGCCTGCCTCCCGGTTCTCCGATATAGCAACGACTGCGCAGTCGAGATTTCTCGCACCGAGGGCGGCCATCGCCTCCGGGTCCGTCACGTCCGCGCGCATCGCATAGGACACGGAATCGGAAATATCCTGTATCTTTTCATAAGAATGGTCTACCACAACAACATCACAGCCAAAACTCTCCAACGTCAGCGCCACACTCGTCCCAAAACTTCCGAGACCGAATACCGCAAATTGTTTTTTTCTCATCTTCTTATTCTCTCTCCCTGTCCGATTGATTTATCTAGTACACCGGATAATAAGTTTCCGCTATATTCACGAAGAATGGCTGCCTCGAGTACAAGGTGCCTGAATGAGGCGCAGCGGTGGCTACGGTGATTGAAGGCAACAATGTAATCGGGACATCAGGCAAGTGCATATAGCAGTTAATTTATATTCGGGATACCGGACTCTTCGTTCAATACGTTTTCTTTATCCTATCATGATTCGTTTCTCCGGCAGCTCCCTCAACTGTACAGAAAGCCTGCTCTTCCCGGAAAATACAAGTGCCATTGTAATCGGTCCGATCCGCCCGATATACATGACAATCATCAGGACCGCCTGACTTGCCCGGCTCAGCGTCGGTGTCAGGTCCGCCGTCAACCCAACCGTTGCCATTGCAGAAGTCACTTCGTACATAATATCGAGGAAATCCACATTCGGCTCCAGTATTGTCAATGCTGTGGTGCCACAAATCCAGAACAGAAATGTCAGCAGAATAATCGCAACGGCGGAACGGACCAAATCCCCTGCAATTTTTCTTCCAAAACACTCTGTATCACGCCGGCCGCGTACAACCGACAGGCAGGTCAATATCACAATCGCCACGGTTGTCGTCTTAATACCGCCGGCGGTTCCTCCCGGAGAACCTCCGATTATCATCAGAATACAGCCAAGGAGTTTGGAGCCTGCCGTCAGGCCTGCCTGCGAAACAGTGGCAAACCCCGCTGTTCTCGCGGTCACCGACTGGAACATCGATGCCATCACTTTTTCCACAAACGTCATATTCCCGATTGTCTGCGGGTTATGGAATTCCAAAAGGAAAAATCCGGCACAGCCAATCAGAATCAAAACAGCAGTCATCACTAATACGATTTTGCTCTGTAGCCCCAGTCTTGTGAATAATCTCCTTCTGGGTATATTCTTCCCACTGTTTTCTTTTACATTGCGTAAAATATCATACCACACAGAAAATCCAAGACCGCCGAGCACTATCAAACCGATTGTTGTCACATTTACCAAGGGAGAATTCGCAAATCCAATAAAACTGCTGTTCCCCAAAATGTCAATTCCTGCATTGCAAAATGCGGAAACTGCATGAAAAACCCCATATCCGATTCCTTTTGCCACACCGTATCTCGGAACAAAATATAAAGAATATCCGATTGCCCCCAGTCCCTCGATGAAAAAAGTCCCTTTCAGAATACGGATGATATACTGCACCATTCCACTCAATGTATTCAACCCATAGGTCTGCTGAATCATCACGCGTTCTTTCATTGTAATCCGCTTATGAATCAACAGAAAAAATGCTACCGTACATGCAATGATTCCCAATCCGCCAATCTGAATCAGAAATAACAGAATCACTTTTCCCGCCGCAGTGAACTGCGCTGCCGGAACGATTGTCACCAATCCGGTCACGCAGACCGCAGATACCGCCGTGAACAGCGCATCCGCAAACGCAATCGGCGTCCGGTTGGAAAATGGCATCCACAACAGAACTGCCCCAAGCAGAATAACGCTCAGGAATCCCATTGCAATAATCTGCATCGTATTAAAACCAATTTTCCGAATCTTCTTTTTCTTATTCTCTGTCATCATACTTTGAACCGGTATCCAACCCCCCAGATTGTCTCAATGTACTGCGGGTGGGATGTATCGTATTCGATTTTCTCGCGAATTTTCTTAATATGCACCGTGACAGTCGCAATATCTCCGATGGACTCCATATCCCAGATTTCCCGGAACAGTTCTTCCTTGGTGTATACATGATTCGGATGTCCCGCAAGGAATGTCAGCAGATCAAATTCCTTTGTCGTAAAAGATTTCTCCTCACCATTTACCCACACACGTCTTGCCGTCGTATCAACCTTCAGCCCACGGATTTCAATGATTTCATTTTCCTCCACATTACTTCCAATCAGCCGCTCATATCTTGCAAGATGTGCTTTTACTCTTGCCACCAGCTCGCTTGGGCTAAACGGTTTTGTCATGTAATCATCGGCGCCGAGTCCTAGGCCACGTATCTTATCAATGTCGTCCTTTTTTGCAGACACCATAATAATCGGCGTATTTCTCCTGTTACGGACCTGTTTGCATATCTCAAATCCATCCACCCCCGGAAGCATCAAATCCAGAATAATTAAATCAAAATCCTCGTCCAGCGCCTTGTCCAGACCCGTCTGTCCGTCATTGGCAACCTCCACTTCAAAATTACTCAGTTCCAGGTAATCTTTTTCCAAATCCGCAATGCTCTCTTCATCTTCTACAATTAAAATCCGTTTATTCATTCAACCGGTACCTCCTGATATTTTCTCACTACAAAATACATTGTTGTCCCAACACCCTCTTCGCTGGATGCCCATATGTTTCCGCCATGTTCCTCGACTATCTTCTTGACAATCGCAAGACCGATTCCGCTGCCGCCTTTTGAGGAATTCCTGGAAGCGTCTGTCCGGTAAAACCGGTCAAAGATATACGGCAGATCCTTCGCTGCAATTCCTTTTCCATTGTCCCCCAGTTCCACTTGGATGAAGTCCCCGACATCCTTCAGATTCATCGTAATGTTTGCCTGCGGTTTGTCCGTATATTTCAAGGAATTTGACACGATATTGTTGATGACTCTCCGCAGTTGCTCCGGATCGACAATAATTTTGGAATCTTCCTCCAGATAATTGCGGAACTCGAACTTCGCTCCCTTAGATTCCAACTCCACCGCCAAATCTTCCGCGCAGTCTCTGAAATATTGTTTTGCCGAAATTGTCGTAAAATTATACGGAATACGGTTGGTATCTATCTTCGAATACAAAGTCAGTTCATTAATAAGCAAATCCATCTCATTCGCTTTATTGTATATCGTTTTGATGTATCTGTCCATCTTTTCCGGCGTATCCGCAACACCATCCATAATTCCCTCGACATAGCCCTTAATCGCGGTAATCGGAGTCTTTAAATCATGGGAAATATTACTGATCAGCTCTTTGTTCTCCTTGTCATACGCGACTTTCTCCTCCGCATTCGCCTTCAGCCGCAGCCTCATTTCCTCAAAATCCTGACAGAGCTGCCCAATCTCGTCATCCGCATCAGCCTTGATTTCAAAATCCAGATTTCCCTCCTTAATATTCCGCGTTGCCTTCTGCAGCTTTGCAAGCGGTACAGATACCGTCCGGTAAATCCAGTAAATCAGCAGAACCGCTGTAATACACACAATCATCAGATACAATTGCTGAATCTCCCCAACCTTCCTGGAGGAAATCATATACATCGCCACCAACGTAATAATTGTCGGGAAAACCATCACAACCATAAATGCAATAATCAGCTTTGTCTTTAACTTCATCGGCATGTCCTTTCTAAATTCAAAAAAGGGGACTGTCCCTTTTGCAAAGGGGACTGTCCCCTTTGCATTCCGTTTTCAGAATTGTTTAAAAATTTAAGAGGGGCGGGCATCGGAGAACTATCCTTTGTCCCGCCCCTCTTCTCCTGCTCCACCCGAACCGGGCAGATAATCAGTGTCCGAATGGGTATACTGTTATCTTACAGATATTTTTTCAAATCGTCAACTTTATCTAGCTTTTCCCATGGCAAATTCAAGTCATTTCTTCCAAAATGTCCATAGGCTGCTGTCTGTTTGTAAATCGGGCGGCGCAAATCCAGCATCCTGATGATGCCTGCCGGGCGCAGGTCAAAGTTCTCACGGATGATTTCTACGAGTTTCTCATCAGATACTTTTCCTGTGCCAAATGTGTCCGCCATGATGGAGGTCGGCTGTGCCACGCCGATTGCGTAGGACAACTGAATCTCACATTTTTTCGCAAGCCCCGCTGCCACGATATTCTTTGCCGCATAGCGGGCTGCATATGCTGCCGAACGGTCTACCTTCGTGCAGTCTTTTCCGGAAAATGCGCCGCCTCCATGGCGCGCCGTTCCGCCGTATGTGTCTACGATAATCTTACGTCCTGTCAATCCGCTGTCTCCATGCGGTCCGCCAATAACGAAACGCCCGGTCGGATTGATAAAGAATTTTGTATCTTCGTCTACCATCTCTGCCGGGATAATCTCATCAAAGACATATTTCTTAATGTCCCTGTGAATCTGTTCCTGTGCCACATCCGGGTCATGCTGTGTGGAAAGTACGACTGCATCCAAACGTTTCGGTGCACCATTCTCATCATATTCTACCGTGACCTGCGTCTTTCCGTCCGGACGAAGATAGGACAATGTCCCGTCTTTTCTGACTTTTGCCAACTGCAGCGCCAGCTTATGTGCCATTGCGATTGGATATGGCATATACTCCTCCGTCTCGTCAGATGCATATCCGAACATCATTCCCTGGTCACCCGCTCCGATGGCCTCAATCTCACTGTCAGACATTTTGTTTTCTTTTGCCTCAAGAGCTTTGTCTACGCCAAGCGCGATATCCGCTGACTGCTCGTCGATTGCCGTGATAACACCGCATGTGTCTGCATCAAACCCGTATTTTCCTCTTGTATAGCCAATCTCACGAATAGTCTCGCGGACAATCTTCTGGATGTCTACATATGCCTTTGTTGTAATCTCTCCCATCACCATAACAAGACCGGTCGTCGTACAAGTCTCACATGCGACACGGCTCATCGGGTCCTGCTCCAGCAGTGCATCAAGAATTGCGTCTGAAATCTGGTCGCACATTTTGTCCGGGTGTCCCTCTGTAACTGATTCTGAAGTAAATAAGAGTTTTTCCATTTTGTTCTTCCTTTCTTCTGTCTTTCTCTTGTAAGGATGAATGTTTCGTCTCTATAACGAACGAAACAGCCCACAATTCTGCGGACTGTCTGTATTCATAACAATCCCCTTATTGTTCGATTACTCGCTCAGGTTGGCACCTTCCTTTGTAAGGGGTTGCCGCAGTTTCACAGATCCTTTGTATCTCCACTGCTCTGAATAAGAGAAAGTTGACTTTATTCTGTTTACATTAGATTACTTTACACGCATTCTGCATGAAAGTCAATATACACATCTGAAAATCTGTTTCCCTGCCATGTTCATTTCCAGACAATTTATCTGGCGAAATGTGAATGATACAGTTCTCTAGCTTACTTTCAGGGTAAACTTCTGAATCTCCTTCTCACTGGATACACGTTCAATGATGCCCCCCAGGTTTCTGAGTTTTTCTTCGAAACGCTCGTATCCTCTCTGGATATATACAATATCATCGACAATCGTAATACCATCCGTTGCAAGACCCGCGATGCAAAGCGCTGCCCCGGCACGAAGGTCCGGTGCGCTCACTCTTGCTCCGGAAAATTTCTCTACACCCTCGATGGTCGCAGAATTGCCCTCAATCTTCACATTGGCTCCCATCCTTGCCAATTCATCCAGATATTTGAAACGATTCTCAAAAATGCTTTCTGTAATCGTGCTTGTTCCGCGGGCAAGCGCCAGTACCACACCAATCTGGGGCTGCATATCGGTCGGATATCCAGGGTATGGAAGCGTCTTTACCTGTGTGCTGCGCAGCCTTCCCTTTGCGACAACACGGACTGCGTCGTCCAGTTCTTCCACCTCACAGCCAATATCAATCAGCTTGGAAATGGTTGCATCCAAATGCTTCGGGATTACATTTGTCACGGTTACATCACCCTTGGTTGCTGCTGCCGCGAACATGAATGTCCCTGCCTCAATCTGGTCCGGAATGATAGAATATTCCGTCCTGTGCAGACTTTTTACACCACGAATCTTAATGACATCGGTTCCTGCGCCACGGATATTCGCGCCCATGCTGTTCAGGAAGTTCGCCACATCAACAACGTGCGGCTCTTTCGCCACATTTTCCATAATCGTCTGGCCATCTGACATCGCGGCAGTCATCATAACGTTAATTGTTGCCCCTACGGAAACAACGTCAAAATAAAGATGTGTCCCCTTCAACTGCTCTGCCTCTGCCACAATCTTACCATGCTCAATATCCACATCTGCGCCAAGTGCGCGGAATCCCTTCAGATGCTGGTCAATCGGTCTGCTTCCGATATTACATCCGCCCGGAAGCGCCACCTCCGCCTTTTTATATTTGCCAAGCATCGCTCCGAGAAGATAGTAGGATGCTCTGATTTTCTTAATGTAATCATAATCAATATTAAAATCGGTGATCGTACCACCGTTAATCTTTACTGTATGCCGGTCAATCCGCTGTACCATTGCACCAATACCGGCAATCGCCTCCAGCATCACATTGATGTCATTCACATCCGGAAGATTGTCAATCAACACTGTCTCGTCTGTCATAATCGCTGCTGCCAGAATCGCAAGTGCAGCATTCTTTGCCCCGCCAATTTCAACTTCGCCTACCAGCGGATTCCCGCCCTTAATAATATATTGCTCCATTTTGCACCTCTATATCCGATATTACTATCGTGATTTTTAAGAATTCCCGTTATCTGTTGCATATATCTATTAATCAAGCTCATTCTCTATTCTGCCTGTTCGTTATTGCTGAGTTTAATGTTCTCTCAAGATATAAAATGCTAAGCTATTATAGCATAAAAAACATTTTTGTAAAATCTTTTTTTCAATTTCTATAAATTTCCGACATATTTTTGTAACATTTTCACCCCTGTTACAAGTCATCTACCGCATCCAGGACACATTCTATCGTATCTTCAATCTCACACCCGTCCTCATTCACCGTGATATCGGCATATTTTTCGAACAGAGGCACACGCTCATCATACAAATCTCTGAGTGTCTGCCCATCCCGCAATACAACTCCGCGCTTTTTCGGATTCCGGATTCTTTGTTTTATTGTTTGAAAGGAAGCCTGTAAATATACGACTGTTCCGATTTCTTTGTAATGCTCCATTGCCTCTTCGCAGTATACGATGCTGCCGCCCGGTGAAATCACGGCATTCTCCGTATCAATGTCACGGTTCACCTGATTCTCAATCTGTAGGAATCCTTCGTCACCTGCTTCTGCGATAATTTCCCGCAGCAGTTTTTTCTCCTGCTCCTGAATCAGCAAATCTGTATCAATAAACTGCTTTCCAAGTCTTTTGGCGACTACTACTCCTACTGTACTTTTTCCGACGGCCGGCATCCCAATAAAAATAAGATTGTCTTTCTTCATATGTATCTCCGCCTTAAACATTTTTCACTATTCATATATTTTTTAATTCTACAGGACAGCAGACCACAAACCTGCCGGACATACAGACTGTCCGTCCCGAAGGTTGCTGCTGTTCCTGATAGTATAACACATTTTTTTTAATTAGTAAATTCTTCGTTGTCTGCGCCGGTCTTCCCTTCTCCTTTTGCGCAATTCCTCAAACAGCATAATCTCAATTAAATCACGCAGCCAGTTGCGGTTTCCCCTGTCCCGCGGAGGCCGGTTTGGTCTGTCGGGCCTCCTCACTTGCCCCTGCATCGCAGCTTCCGGTCCGGAATCCGGAATGTCCTGCATATCCATATTCCGGAACTCTCTTTCATTTTTTAAGACATTTTCATAGATACGGTTGCACATCATCCGCAATGCCAGCCGGTCCGGATATTCATCATAAATCACACTGCACGGATACTCGCAGCGGTCGCACTCTTCCTCCACATAGGGCAAAATCCGTTTCGCTGTATCCGGATACATACTTCTCATATATTCATAGTCTCTGCGTTCAATTCGCCCGTCATCGTAGGCAAGCGGCATCGGGTAGGACATATAGTAGGGCAGCTTTGGGTTCATACTTCACACACTTCCGTTTCGAAACTTATATCACTACTATATGCCCGAGTCCCCGCCAGTGTGCGTTTGAACCGTTTCCTACCCGCCTTTGTCCGGGAATCCGACGGTCTCTTTTCTTTTTTACAGGAAAAAGCCACATAAAAATTTTACTTAAACGTCCAAAAATCATCTCTGTACATTTGCACAATTATCCGATACTATGAAGTCAAAATCAAACACTTTGGTTTCATTTTCCATGTTTTCGTTAATCTTCCAGAGTGTGGAATCGTGAAAGGAGAATAAATTATGTCACAATCAATTAAACTGGTTCCTGAGACACTGAGACCTCTGCGTGAGGTCAATCCGATGATGATGTCTTATAATGTAGAATTTGCCGAGGTTACCGGAGGTACATTCTGGAAAGCTTATACTCCGGGACAGATTGCCGGAACGGAGGAATTCCATGTAGAGCCTTCTTCTGACGGAATTGCTTCGATGTATAAAGATTTGATGCAGGTATACCCGCCAATCGACCTTTATAATGAAAAACTGAGGGGTCTTGCAAAAGAGTTCGGTCCTGTATGGGTACGTGTTTCCGGTACATGGGCTACAAAAACTTACTATGACTTTGACGGAACAACAAACGGACAGGTCCCGGACGGTTATCTGAATATTTTAACAAAAGAGCAGTGGATTGGGGTACTGGACTTTGTCAAAGCAATCGGTGCGAAACTGATTGTTTCTGTTGCAAACTGCCCCGGACTTCACAGTGCAGATGAACCATGGAATCCAAGCGAAGCAGAAAAACTTTTCTCCCTGAGCAAAGAATACGGAGTTCCGATTAACGCCGCTGAGTTTGCCAATGAGCCAAATATGATGGAAGAAACCGGATTCCCGAAAGGATATACCCCGGCTGATTACCGCCGTGACCAGGATTTGTTCTTCACATGGCTGCGCGAAAATTACCCGGATTGTCTCTGTGTCGGACCTAGTACAACAGGTGGGGATAATATCGCCTTCGGAAAGGGCGCGCAGGAGAATAAAACGGGCGGAGTTGAGCAGCTCATGAGCGACTGCTGCGACTGTTCCGATTTGATGGACGGAACAAAAGAACCGCTGGATGTATTTAGCTATCACTACTATAACGGAATTTCCGAGCGTCTTGCATCTGTAATGCCAAACGGACACTGGCAGGCAGAAGAAGCGAACACAGAGCCATATCTGGAAACAGCGCTGAACTTTGCCCGCACATATGCACCGTTGCGTGACAAATATTGCCCGGGCGGAGAAATGTGGGTGACTGAATCCGGAGACGCAGGCGGCGGCGGAGATACATGGGCCTCTACATATCTGGACGTGTTCCGTACACTGAATGAGCTCGGCGGATTCGCCTCCATCACAAACGGAGTGATTTTCCATAATACACTGGCATCCTCCGATTACGGTTTCCTCGCACGTCAGGTATTTGACCCACGTCCGAACTATTTTGCAGTTCTGCTGTGGAACCGTTTGATGGGAACAAAAGTATATGACTCTGCTGAGCCAATCCGTGAAGGCGCACATGTATTTGCACATTCACGCAAAGACGGAAAGGACGGGGTTGTATATCTGATTATCAACAACTCACTGACAGAAAGCACAACCGTAGAACTGCCAAAAGACGCGGAGCGCTACACGCTGGCAGGAAAAGGCGGCAACGTTCGCTCAACCGTCATGACTCTGAATAATCAGCCATTGGTACTCGGTGAAAACAATACACTGCCGGAGATGAAACCAGTTGCACAGGCAGCCGGAACTGTAGAACTGGCACCTGGAACATGTACATTCCTGGTACTGTAATAGAGTAACGCGCCAGAAAGGGGACAGAGCTCTGTACCAGAGCAAAAACCTTGGGAAAAACTGTCTCTGTTACTTTAAAGATATGGATGTCTGATATTCTATCTCCATCAGCATAAGACCTTGTGGCGGCGCGGTTACTCCCGCCGCCTGCCGGTCCTGTGCCTGCAGGATTTCTTTCACCTGTTTGGGCGTATAGAACCCGCGCCCCACCCGGAGCAGCGTTCCGACAATAATCCGTACCATGTTGTAAAGAAAACCATTTCCGCGAATCCGAATCGTCAATTCCCGCCCTTCCGAAAGGGGATGTTCCACAATCTCCAATCCATACACTGTCCGCACCGTATCATCTACATTTGTTTTTATATTGCAGAAACTTGCGAAATCGTGCTCTCCCACCAGATATGCCGCCGCCTGTCTCATCTTTTCCAGATCCAGTCTGTAAGATACAAAATACGTGGTCAGGCGGTTTGTCGGATTTGGAGTCTGGGCATTCAATATATGATATTCATACGTCTTTACAATCCGGCTCTGATATCTCGGGTGCCAGTCTGTGGGCACTTCTTCTGATTTCACCACAACAATATCGTCCGGCAGCTTCTGATTGAGCGCGTACGAAAACCGTTCCGGCGGGATGGAAGACCCGGTATCAAAGACCGCGACATTCCCCATCGCATGTACTCCGGAGTCGGTCCGGCTTGCCCCAATCACGGCAATCGGCTCACCGGTCAGTTTTGACAACGCGCGGTTCAGTACCTCCTCGATTGTAATTCCGTTCGGCTGGATCTGCCAGCCACAGTAATTCGTGCCATCATAGGAAACGGTCAGTTTTATTCGTCTCAAATCAATCTCCTTATTTTCACATGCCTGAATTTCCATCTGCTGCGTTGACATCAATCGGCGCAGCCACCGCCGCGCCTCATTCTGCCGCCTTGCAGACTGGCAGTTCATCCTATGTGAAACAGAAAAGTATTTCATGTTGCTTATACTAGAAAATCCACAGCTTAAACGGCACAAATCTTCCGATTCCGATAATCAATACCAGATAAACCACCGTAACCGTATATGCCATATAATCTCTGTTTTTATAAATCAGCGGTTTCATCTTTGTACGCCCCTCTCCGCCACAGTAACACCTTGCCTCCATAGCCATCGCCAAATCATTTGCCCGGCGAAATGCGGAAACAAACAGTGGGACAAGAATCGGCACCATCGCTTTTGTCTTCTGGATGATATTCCCACTCTCCAAATCCGCACCTCTGGCAATCTGCGCCTTCATAATCTTATCTGTCTCTTCGAGAAGAATCGGGATAAAACGCAGCGCAATGGACATCATCATCGCCACCTCATGCACCGGAACATGAAACCGGTTCAACAGATGCAGCAGACTTTCAATTCCGTCCGTCAATGAATTCGGCGTTGTCGTAAATGTCATCAGCGAGGAACCCATAATCAGGTAAATCAGGCGTACTGCCATGAACACAGAAGTCCGCAGTCCCTGTTCCGAAATGTGGAAAATCCAGAATCCGAAGATTTCCTCTCCTCCTTTTGTCAGAAACAGGTTCATCACAACCGTAAACATCAGCAGGATGACTATCGCTTTCAAACCGCGAACGATAAACTTCAGCGGTACTTTACTTACTTTAATCACCACTGCAAGGAAAACCGTTGCAATGGCATATCCGAGAATACTGTTCTGCACAAATAGAGAAATCAGAAACAGCAGTGTACAGACAATCTTGACACGCGGATCCAGACGGTGTATGGAACTTTTTGCCGGGTAATACTGCCCAATTGTAATATCTCTAATCATGGAAACACCTCATAATCTCGTCTGCCGCCTCCTCAATCGTCGTTACATCTGTCCGCACATCCATTCCCTGCGCTTTCAAATCATGCATCATATATGTCACCTGCGGAGCTGCAAGTCCGACCTGCTCCAGTTCTTTATAGTGCGCGAACACTTCCTTCGGCATCCCGTCAAACAGCTTCTCTCCATGGTTCATCACGATAATGCGCTCCACATAACGGGCAATATCTTCCATGCTGTGGGATACAAGAATCACGGTCATCCCGGTTTCTTTATGCAGCCGTTCTATCTGGTCAAGAATATCATCTCTTCCTTTCGGATCCAGCCCGGCAGTCGGTTCATCCAGCACAAGTACCTTTGGTTTCATCGCGAGCACGCCGGCAATGGCAGCACGGCGTTTCTGCCCGCCGGATAATTCGAATGGAGACTGATGATAATATTTCTCCGGAAATTCTACCAGCTCCAACGCTTCTTTTGCACGCTTCAGGCACTCTTCCTCCGACAGCCCCTGATTCTTCGGTCCAAAACAAACATCTGTTAAGACATCCACTTCAAACAACTGATGTTCCGGATATTGGAAAACAAGCCCGACCTGACTGCGCAGCGCCTTCATGTCGTACCCCTCATCGTAAATATTTTTCCCGTCATAATAAAGCGCTCCCGAAGTTGCTTTCATCAATCCATTCAAATGTTGAATCAGTGTCGATTTCCCGGAACCCGTATGCCCGATAATCCCGACAAACTGTCCGTGGGGAATCTCCAGATCCACATTCTTCAGTGCATGTTTTTCGTAAGCATTTCCCGGGCTGTATGTGTAATTAAGATTTTCCAGTTTAATTGACATGGCTCTTCTCTTCCTTCTCTTTGAGTTCCGTCACATAGCGCACCAGTTCCTCCCGGCGCAGTATCCCCCTCGGAATATCCAGCCCACGGTTCCGGAGCTCTTCCGCAAGCATCGTCACCTGCGGCACATCCAGACGGTATTTCTTCAGTTCTTTCACCTGACTGAAAATCTCACGCGGTGTCCCATGCATCACAATATGGCCGCCATCCATCACATAGACCTGATCGGCGTCGATGACTTCTTCCATATAATGTGTAATCAAGATGACCGTAACCTGTTTTTTCTTCCGCAGCTCCTGCACCGTACTGATTACTTCTTTTCGTCCGTTCGGGTCCAGCATGGCAGTCGGCTCGTCCAGCACAATACATTTCGGTTCCATTGCAATCACACCCGCAATGGCAACTCTCTGTTTCTGTCCTCCGGACAGCTTATTCGGCGAATGGGTACGGTACTCCAGCATTCCGACTGCTTTCAGGCTCTCCTCCACCCGCGTCCAGATTTCGTCGGTCGGCACGCCAAGGTTCTCCGGTCCAAAGCCCACATCTTCCTCCACGACTGTTCCGATAATCTGATTATCCGGATTCTGGAATACCATACCGGCTGACTGACGCACATGCATCAGCTCATCCGGATTCTTCGTATCCACACCGTTCACCCACATCGTACCGCCGGTGGGAACAAGGATGGCATTGATATGCTTTGCCAATGTGGATTTTCCCGACCCGTTATGGCCGAGAATTGCCACAAACTGTCCCGGTTTTACGTCAATATCCACCCCGTCAACCGCGCGGTTCATTCCGATGACATTGCCCTCGTCATCCCGCTTTTCATATTCATAAACAAGCTCCTTCGCCTGTACCATTTCCATAGGACCGTGCCTCCGCTTTCTAACCCATTGCCATCGTACTATCTCAGACTTTTTCCGGTTCGGCGTAAGTCTCACCGAACGTTTCAACGGTTACCTTCTTCATGACCTGTGTCTCCAGCGGTCTGTCGCTGTAGTCTGTTGCGGTCTCTGCAATCTTATTTACGACATCCATGCCCTCTGTTATCCTGCCAAATGCAGCATATGCCCCGTCCAGATGCGGAGATTTCTCATGCATGATAAAAAACTGGGAGCCGGCGGAATCCGGATGCATCGCACGCGCCATAGACAGCACTCCCGGCTCATGCGCCAGATTATTCTCAAATCCGTTCTGCGCAAATTCTCCCGCGATTGAGTATCCGGGACCGCCCATTCCCGTCCCGTCCGGGCATCCGCCTTGAATCATGAATCCGCGGATTACACGGTGGAAAATCAGTCCGTCATAGAACCCTTTGCTTACCAGTGATACAAAATTATTTACTGTATTCGGTGCTGTCTCCGGGTACAGTTCAGCTTTCATAATATCGCCATTTTCCATCTCAAATGTTACAATTGGATTTGCCATAATTGTCATCCTCTTTTCTTAATTTTCTTGCTTTGTCTATTGTAACGGATATATTCCCATCCGTCAATTTTCTTTTTCCGCCCACAAAATGAGCCCGCCCTTTTCTTCATATCCGGTATCCCACAATCCGGTCAGCGAAAGCGTCACCGACTCTCCGTAAGTTGCCACGGTAATCAGAAAGTCATCCTCTGTCTCTTCATATCCGATACACAAAAACCAGTGCCACACAAAATCCGTATAGTCCGGATTCCTGTGTTTTAACATCAGATACGGCACCGGATATCCGGCATCAATCTGCTGCTTAATTACTTGCGCAGCCTCCGCGTCACTGTGCGTCCCGGAAAATTCACGCATCTCGAGCTGATTGTCGCCCACATCCCTCAAATACTTCTCCGCTCCTTCGGTAAACATATAGAGTTTATTTACCCCCATGACTCTCGGGCTGATGTATGGTTTCATCCTCATCGCAAACTGAATATAGTCTTCCTTTGAGATATTCCGGATGTCAAACGGATACAGGTGCGCCATCTTGCGGCGCATCGCAAAGTAAATACAACTGTCGCAGCATGTTGCCGCCGCACAGCCGCCTTTATTCATCATAAAATCCCGGAACCAATCCTGATTTCCGCCGACTTCTCCGGCTATCATAAAATAATCTAATTGTTTCTTCATTTCCTGACCCTCCTTTACCTATGAATATCATGATGCCAAGTCCAAAAGGTCATGTGTTTCATGCCTGCATGAAAAAACATGGCTTTGGAACCTGTAAAACATAAGGAATCAGCCCACTCCGGGCGGATTTCGAATGTTTTTAGACTTGTGGGAGCATGAAATGCAAAACAAGCCATAGCATCAAAAGGGGATTATTCCTATTATAACAATCCCTCTCCTCTTGTCCAGCCCCTAAGTGAACGTGGCTGCCTGCAACGTCGCTTACGGAAATTCACCGGTTCCATATGGCAATGATATATCCGTATGTCTGCTATGGTTAAAATGTACACATCCCATTTATTTTTTTAGTCACTCGTGACATTGTCCGTTTTTGCTTTTCCCCGTATACTTAGATTCAGAAAGAAACAAGCACAATATTGTTAAAAATTAAAATCATTCTTATTAAGGAGGCTATTTAAAATGGCAAGTTTATCATTAAAAGGAATCGAAAAAGTATATCCGAACGGATTCCACGCAGTAAAGGATTTTAATCTGGACATCGACGACAAAGAATTCATCATCTTCGTAGGACCTTCAGGATGTGGTAAATCTACTACACTTCGTATGATTGCCGGTCTGGAAGACATTTCCGGCGGTGTTCTTGAGATCGACGGAAAGAAAATGAACGATGTTGAGCCAAAAGACCGTGATATCGCAATGGTATTCCAGAACTACGCTCTGTATCCTCATATGACAGTATACGATAACATGGCTTTCGGTCTGAAGCTCCGTAAGGTGCCGAAGGATGAAATTGACAAAAAGGTTCGTGAGGCTGCCAGAATTCTTGACCTTGAGAAATTGCTCGACCGTAAACCGAAGGCTCTTTCCGGTGGACAGAGACAGCGTGTTGCTATGGGACGTGCCATTGTCCGTAATCCGAAGGTATTCCTGATGGACGAGCCACTTTCCAACCTGGACGCAAAGCTGAGAGTTCAGATGCGTATTGAGATTTCCAAACTGCATGAAAATCTGGGTGCTACAATCATCTATGTTACACATGACCAGACAGAGGCTATGACACTTGGTACAAGAATCGTTGTTATGAAAGACGGTGTCGTACAGCAGGTGGATACTCCTCAGAACCTTTACAACACACCTTGCAACCTGTTCGTAGCAGGATTCATCGGCTCACCTCAGATGAACTTTATGGATGCGGTTGTTAAAGTCTCCGGAACCGATGTTACACTGACTGTCGGCCAGCATGTACTGAAAGTTCCTGCTTCCAAGAAACAGGCTCTGATTAACGGCGGATATGATGGAAAAACTGTTGTTCTCGGCATTCGTCCGGAGGATGTACATGACTCTCAGGCATTTATCAGCAACTCACCTGACAGCGTAATCAAATCTAAGATTAAAGTTTACGAACTGCTCGGAGCGGAAGTATTCCTGTACTTCGATGTAGAGGGAACTCAGATGACAGCACGTGTAAACCCACGTACAACACTGAGAACAGGTGATGACGCCGTATTTGCACTGGATATGGAAAAAATCCACATCTTCGATAAAGAAACAGAGTTGACGATTACAAACTAGTGGTTTATTATAAACTTAACAGTCACGCGGATGCGAGGCAATATAGGAGGGGGCTGTACATTTTCGTGCAGCCTTCTTTCTGTCTATTTGCCGTATCCATCCGCCTGTGCCGCTGGCGTACTGATTTGTTACGATTTAGAAACGGAGATTTTTATGGATTATTCACCAGAGCTTGACCATGCATTGAAGACGCTCCGGCAGATTACCGGACTCACTATGGATGTCAAGGCAGATACTTTAGAGGAAGAGGAGCAGGCACTCCGGCAGATTCAATGTCTGTGTTCTGCCTATCAGGAAAAATACAACAAGACACATTTTTTGCAGGGACTCATCACCGGAACCATTGCGTCATATGACATTCTGGAGCGCGCACCGCGTCTTCACATCACTACGGATGAAAAACGGGTGCTTTTCCTTCTGAAAACAAGAGGGACGCTGGATGAGGCCGTGCCAGAAATTCTGAAAAACCTGTTCCCTGCCCGGACAAAATCTTATCTTGTTCCGCTGACAGAGTGCAGTATAGTTATCTTACGCCCGATGAAACCATGCGAGACAGAGGAAGATATAGTGAAAATCGCGCATACCATCGTGGACACCCTGAACATGGAGGCGCTCGCCTCCGTACAGGTCGCCTTCAGCAGCGGCTTTGATACTTTGGCTGAATGTTCCGCCGCTTACAAAAGCGCCTACCTTGCATTAAAGGTCGGAAACCTGTTTTACTCCGAACAGACAGTATTTCCATATAACAGGCTCGGAGTCGGCAGACTGATTTATCAGCTCCCGGTATCCCTGTGTGAAGGATTCCTCCATGAGGTTTTCGGTGATGAGATTCCGGACGCGCTAGATGAAGAAACAAACAGTACGGTTACCAGATTTCTGCAAAATAACCTGAATATTGCGGAAACTTCCAGACAGCTCCATATGCACCGGAACACGCTCATCTACCGTCTGGAACAGGTAGAAAAACAGACCGGTCTGGATTTGAGGAATTTTGAAGACGCAATGACTTTTAAGATTGCCAGTATGGTAATGAATTATTTACAGACAGAAAGGAATTCTTGATTATGAACGACGCTTATTATGAACAGCTTGTAACCCGTAAAACCCGCCCGGCAGATAACATTCTCCGTATCCTTCTCATTCTGGTTATCCCGGTAATTGTACTCGTCACAACGCCGTTTGTCGGATTTTTCAGCTTTATACTTGCCGTTATCTATGGTATGATTGCATATTATTTTATCTTTCCCCGCTTTAACGTGGAGTACGAGTATGACCTGCTGAACCATGACCTGGACATCGCTGCCATTTACAGTAAGGCAAACCGAAAAAAGAAACTCTCCATTGATATCCAGCAGGCAGAAATCATCGCGCCGAAAGGCTCTCCGAGATTGAACTCCTATCATCCGGATAAAACCTTGGACTTTTCTTCCGGGGCTTCGGACGCAAAGGTCTATGCCGTTATGATTCCCGTTGACCAGAAACTAAACTGCATTTTCATTGAACCGGACCGCACAATGATGGAGCACATCAAGGGCTGGATGGGAATGAAATTATATCAGGATTAACGAATGCTTTCAAATGCGGAGAAAAGCACTTAATTCTAATGTGTAAGAAACCGCCGTGCAGACACTTCCAATTGTCCGCACGGCGGTTTTATTCTTTTCAACTGATATCTTCATCCAACATTCCCATCTGATATCTTCATCTGGTATTTTTATCTGACATTTCCATCTGATATCTTCATCTGGCATTCCTATCTGACAGCAACCCGGCTCAGTATCTCGCCGATTGGGGCTGCAACCGTCAGGTTTGCCCTCACTGCCCGTCCCGTCTCGGACTTATTGATGACAGCAAGATTTTTCCCGTGGAAATAATCGATGAAACCTGCTGCCGGATAGACAACCAGCGAAGTGCCTCCGATGATGAGCATGTCTGCGTTCCCGATGGCATTGACCGCTCCCTTAATTGTCTCTCCATCCAGCCCTTCCTCATACAGTACCACATCCGGTTTGATGATTCCGCCGCATTTCTTACATCTTGGGATTCCTTCTGAATGCTTTACATACGCCGCATCATAAAATGTATGGCAATCCATACAGTAATTTCTCATAATGCTTCCATGTAATTCATACACACACTTACTTCCGGCAGCCTGATGCAGCCCATCAATATTCTGCGTCACGACCGCCGTAAGTTTTCCCGCTTTCTCCAGCTCTGCAAGCTTTTTATGTGCCGCATTCGGCTTTGCATCCAGCAGCATCATCTTTTCCCTGTAAAAGTCATAAAACGCCTCTGTATGCTGTATAAAAAAGCTATGGCTTACAACCTGCTCCGGCGAATACTGATAAGACTGATGATAAATACCGTCTGCACTTCGGAAATCCGGGATTCCGCTTTCTGTCGATACTCCCGCGCCACCGAAAAACACAATGCGGGCACTTTCATCAATCATCTTCTGTAACTGTTCCACTTCGTGTCCGTACATCCTGCATCCTCCTTATATAACCCGTACTCCCGTCTGCCCCTTCTCCGGACTCCGATTTACTCATCCTGCACGTGGCCTTCCCTGATATGTTTATCAACAATTTTCTGCATGCATTCCCACACCTGAGGGGAAGTCTCCTTGATTTTTTCATTTCGCTTATATATCTGAGACTTTTTCACATGATGCTCAGACCAGCTAATCCCCCCTGTAGCGTCATTTAACAGCATAGGCTGGAAATTGTCCAGCAGGTGTGCATATTTTGCCTCTGCGCTCTCATATGCCTCAAATTCCTCCCACAGACTTTTGAAGTAAGCGCCCTGCTCTGCCGGAAGCAATCCGAAAATGCGGTCCGCCGCTTTGGACTCCCTCTCACATTTTGTCTTTGTCCCCTCCGCGTCATATGCATAAGTATCCCCTGCATCAATTTCTACAAGGTCATGAATCAATACCATGAGCATTACTCTGGTCACATCCACCGGCTCCTGTACATACTCCTGCAGTAAATATGCCATCAACGCGATATGCCACGAATGCTCTGCATCGTTTTCTTTTCGCCTCGCATCTGCCAGATATGTCTGTCGGAAAATGTTCTTTACTTTATCAACCTCAACAATAAACTGTAGCTGCTGCTCTAATCTTGTCATACTCTGTCTCCTGTTATAAAAAGTGTCTGTCTTCCGGAACTGCGCATCATCACACGCAGGGTGTTTTTATGGTATAGGAAGTTTGCAGAACTTTTCTATACCATAAAATCCCCCAGTCATGATGCATCTGCCAACAGGCGATTATCATGTCCGGGGGCTGAACAGTAACGTTTTTTACAGGTCGATTCTTCCTGTTGTTTCTCCATTCACTACATAGTAAGCTGCTGACTCTTCCGGCTTCAGATAAATCTTCACATCTTTCATGTCTCCGACTTTATTCTTGAGAACCTTTGTCCAAACCTCTTTTACCTTCTGGAAAATCTCTTTCTCTGTGTACTCTTTCCCTGCAAACTGAAGGAACATCTCTGTTTTCACTTCTGCTTTCTTTGCAGGCGTCTTCTTCGCTGCCGTTTTCTTAGCCGGCGCTTTCTTTGCAGGCTTTTCTTCCTTTGCAGGCGCTGCATCTACCAGAACTGCCGCTTTCGTCTCAATTCCCTTTGTTTCATCCTTCTTTGTGGCAATTGCTTTCGGAGCCGGTTTCGCTGTTACTTTCTTTGGCTCTTCCTCCACTTCCGTTTTCGTCTCAACCGGTTTTGTCTCTGCTTTTACTTCCGGTTTCTTCTCTGCCGGTTTTGCCTCTGTCTTTACTTCCGGTTTCTTCTCTGCCGGTTTTACCTCTGCCTTTACTTCCGGCTTTTTCTCTGCCGGTTTTGCTTCTGCCTTTACTTCCGGTTTTGTCTCTGTCTTTACTTCCGGTTTCTTTTCAACCGGTACTGTTGTTTTGGTTTCTGCCTTTACTTCTGTCTTTGCCTCTGCTGCCTTCGTCTCAACTGATTTTGCAGCCGCTGTATTTTTTGCTGCTTTCACAGTTGTCTGATCAGCCACTTTTTTCTCTTTTGCTGCTTTCTGCTCTTTCAATGTTTTTCTTGCCATTACTTGTTCCCTCCTAATAAAACCACTCAAGTAGATTGACGTTTTCTTCCATTTTTTGTTACAACGTCTATTGTACTCCTTTTTCGCGAAAAGGTCAAAAAAAAAGCGAAATTATTTTTTAATAATTCAGAAAATAGCAAGAATTTTAAAAAAAATAACAAAAATTAGCTTTTTTAAAATTTTTTCAATTTAGGGGTTTACATTTGCCATAAAACTATGCTATACTACCACTTGTCGAGCGGAAGTGGCGGAATGGCAGACGCGCTAGATTCAGGTTCTAGTGGGAGTTAATCCTGTGAGAGTTCAAGTCTCTTCTTCCGCATTTTCGATAAAAGAGAACATCTTGTAAATCAAGAGTTCTCTTTTTTTATGTCTTTTTTGATAAACCAAAATTAGAAATATCCATATAAGCACCAGTGTACTGACATATTCATTTTCAGCCGAATAGTATCGAATGGATTACATGAAATTCCCGCCCGGACCACTTGTACCTATCGGGACATAACAGCATCCCCCGCCGCAGCACAGATTACAGAGCGCTGTTGCCAGACATAGCTTTACGCAATAACCGTTGCCGGCTCCCACAGGATATCCGTACATACCCTGTCTCTGCTGATACCACGATCCGCCGCCTTGCAGTCTCTGCAGCAACATCCGATACTGGAAATTATCCGGCTCCATCTCTGCCGCTTTCTGAGCATGTTCCAGTGCAATTACGTTATTTCCAAGCCCGGAATTCGCCGATGCACTATAAAAATACCAGAGTGCGCTGCGTTCTTTTATTCCCTCCAGCACATTTAACGCCTCTTTGAAATGTGCGCTCTGAATATAATTTGCCGCCGCGCGAAGATGCATGTCTGTCTCCGAATCTCCGGAACGGCTGCTGGCATCACTGTAATTACCGGAGCCGCCGAATGGATTGCCATACATCCCGCCAAACGGATTCCCGTACTCACCTCCAAACGGATTGCCTGTCCCATAGGCACCGCCGGTTCCTGAATATCCTCGCTCCCGCTCGTCCATAATCTGCTGGTACGCCTGCTGCACTTCTTTGAACTTTGCCTCCGCCTCATCTTTCTTTGGATTGTTTATATTCGCATCCGGATGATACTTTCTGCTCAAAGCCCGGTATGCTTTTTTTATCTCTTCATCAGATGCCTCTCTGGATACCCCCAGTACCTGATATGGATCTGTCATCTTTTTTCTCCGTTTCTATATCGTTTTTACCACAAAACGGCACCAACGAATTGGTGCCGCCATATGCCAGTACTACGCCTTCTTCCGCCTTACATATGAAACATTCATTCTGCGTATGAAGCCGGGCAATTTGGAAGACGCAGTACTAACTCCTCTTTATAAATGTCGTCCCGCACTTCGGGCAGCGTACTTCAATCTTTCCTTTTCCTCTCGGAATCCGAATCTTCTGCCTGCAACCCGGACACTTATAGATATGATATACTCTCCGCTGTTTCAACATCTCTTTCTGCCGTTGGAAAAAGCATCGAATCTTATAAGTCTTTGCAAGATACGCCTGATTTTCTGCATAGCGCTTTGTGATATTTCTTGAAAACATCCTCACATAACAATAAATAATCACAATCCAGCCCACTATGTAGAATACCGTTCCGAGCACTTTTCCTCCGAACAGCGTGGAAAGCAGTACTGCCAGCAATCCAACTACAAGCAGGAATTTGGAAAATGAATCTGCTCCATATCTCCCCTGCATAAACCGCATCAGCTTTTCTTTCATTTACATTCAACCTTTCTCTACCGACACCTCTGAATTTTCTGAGTCCAAATCTCCCGGTTCTGAATCTTTTATTCCTGAATTTTCTATACGAATGCTATTTTCCCCCGTTTTCAAACAATTGTCAATAAACTGTTTCTAAAAATATTATTAAACTATTTTACATTCAGTATATTATTGCATATCTCCGTCGAAATCAAATACACAATCTTCGAATCATTCATCATCACGTAACGGTTGCCGTTTCCGTCTTCATTTCCGATATAAAGCGTCAGGACTTTTTCTTTGTCGTCTTTCGTGTAAGTTGCCTCCACCGTAATCCGTGTACTTTCATCCAGGCCATATCCCGGCAAATCACCGTCGTCCACCGAATAGTCTGCTGCGGAGCTTAGGCTCACCGCGCCAAGACCGCCTGCCACTGTTGCAATATTTTCCGCATCATCGTCATTATCAGAATCATAGGTTGTAATCCCGCCGTTCTGCATAATGGTTTCCTTCTTCAGATTACCGCTGCTGATGCCCGGATATTTATCAAGCTGCGCCATATCGGACAGGCTGTACTGTAAGTCCTGAATCACTTCACTGCTGACCGTATAGACCTTCTCCGTGTCATCCACCGTCACATAGTAATCATCGCCAACCGCGTCTCCGAAATACACAGTTGTCTTATTGCCATCCGCATCTGCGATTTGCACCTGATACGCAGGATTATCCAATCCATAATCCGCAAGCCCATCACCATCTTTCAGCTCCCGGTCTGCTTTCAGTTTACCAAATGTGTCTGCCATCTGCTGCGGATAGTTCTGCGCCAGAGGGAAATCCGGATCTTTTACATATGACCAAGTCCCATCCTGCTTTTCAAATGTCATTGTTCCTTCGCCAATATTGTAATTGATTGTACGGACCTCCTCCATGTCGGTAACATATACTGTCTCCGCTTCTTTCTTTTCTTTCGCCCGTTTGTCCTGATGTATGCCCCATGCCTGAATTCCGGCATACACAGCGACAAGCAGAATAAGTACCGCCAGAAGAAGCAACATTTGTTTTTTCTTTTTCTCCATAACCATTTACGCCTTTCTTCTGCGAAACCATACCACGAATCCACCAATCAGCAGTACTGCCGGAACGCCAAAGATTACGAGCAGACTGAACAGACCGGCATGTTGGACGGTATTGTACTCAACTGAAAGACTCTTTGGCTCAATTGAAATATTCTGTACACCATCAAAGTTTGCCGTCACTGCATTCATAAACAGTGTAGTATTTTCCAGTGTGGTAAAGGTGTCTGTAATCTGCGGGTCAATCAGACTTGCGGCAGTAATCACCGTCAGACGGCTCTCCGCTGTCTCTGTGGAATCTGCATTCCCAGAATCCGCGCCGTCTGCGCTTTGACTGTCCGCATCATCCGAAGAAATGCTCTCTATAGCAACCGCGCCGAGTGTATAGGTTCCCTGTGTCTGGCCATCCTCCGTCACCGCATATCCGCCATTGCTTGTATCCATAAATGAACTTGTGGAAACCGAATCTCTCGCCGCATCCACCAGACTCATTCCATGCGCATTGCCTAACAATACCATCCCGGAAGAAATTCCCTTTGCCAAGTCTCCCGATACCGAAAGCTGCGGGAAGATAAAATAAGCATTTCCCTGATAGGAGCGCTGTGTATCCGCAATATATCCGTCAACCGGCTCCATACCGTAAGCTTTCATAATTGCCGACAGATTCGGCAGCTCCGTTGCATTCGTATCGCCAAGCAGGATCATCATTTTACCGCCTGCCCCCAGATAGCTCTCCACCATGGTCTTTTCATCAGAAGACAAATCCGTGGCCGGCGCATACATCAACAGCAAATCACAGTCATCCGGAATCTCACTCATCATCATGTTTAACTCGGAAACATTGTAGTTATTCTTTGTCATCAAATCAGAAATTGTTGTTGAGAAGGCAGACTCTCCATGTCCCGAAGTCCGGTAAATCGTTTCCCTCACGTCACTTGTCACATAATTGACTGCACTGGTTAGCTGACCTTCACCGTCAAACCCGGACTCCGATGCGCTTCCTGTATAATAATAAGAAGACATATCCTGCACAATGATATCGCTGAATGAGACTGTCGTTGACTTTCCGGTATCTTCACAACTTACTACAATGGAGTTTTCCCCGGCATTGTACTGAGTCAATGCCGACGGGTGCAGCACCGGGTCTACCCACTTCACCTTGATTTTTCCGGAAAGTCCGGCATATTTGCTTAGAAATGTCGTAATTCTGTCATCGGTCTCATCTTTCACCGCGAGCACAGTCATTGTGACATCCTGATTCAGCCCTTTGAGCAAATCCCTGCTCGTATCGCTGATTTCATAGATTTTTGTGCTGCTCACATCAATATTACGGTATTTCTCCGGGAGCTGCCCGATAATCAGGTTTGCAACTACTACAATGGCAATGACAACCGCCGTTGCGCCAACGCTGAATGCTCCCTGCTTTGTTCCTGTTGTCCGAAATAATTTTTTTACCTTTTCCACGATGCGGCCCTCCTAACTCCAACGTCTTTTCTGAATGGCCTGTATCGTCAGAAATACAAACACGATAATAACCGACAGATACAGCATAATACCGGTGATATCCACAATATGGCTATTGGTGATATCTGTGAATACATCAGCCAGCGCCAGTTTACCAAGCAGCTTTGACAGAAGATTTTCAAAGAGGCTGGATTTTACAATATACGCAATGACGCAGCCGGCAACCGCAATCACCTCCAAAACGGCTCCCAGCATCCAGTTTTCCGTCATGTGGTAAATGTATAATACAATCAGGCTCAGCATCAAAATCAACCCAATCATGCACGCTACCGCTGAGGAAGGCAGGAATCCGATAATCCCATTCCACAGATACAGCGCCAGCAAGACACCAAACGTACTGATAAATGCGATGATCTGGCTCTCTGTCAACGCCGACATAAACATTCCGATTGCCACATACACGCAGCCTAACAGGAAGAATACTGCGATGGAAATATAATCCACCTTCAGGTATGCCGTTCCGTTCATTTTAATTATCAATGGGAACAGACAGAAAATAAGATTCGGTATTGCTACGACCGTCACCATTGCAAGATATTTTCCCAGAACTACTTTTGTCAGGCTTACCGGCGCGGTCAAGAGCATCTGGTCTGTCTTGTTCCTCCGTTCCTCCGCAAAACTCCGCATCGAAACCAAGGGAATTCCCACGATAAACACAATCAATGAGCCTGACAGTGTATAGGAGAAATACGGATATCCCGCGTTTAAATTATATGCAGTAAAATAAATTCCTGTAAATGCCACAAGAAATGCGACAAATACGCATCCAACCATGGATTGGAAATACGCTTTCAGTTCTCTTTTATAAATCGCCAGCATCGCGATACACCTCCTCTCCCTGCGTCAGTTCCATAAAGATTTCTTCCAGACTTGCTTTGGAAGCCTTCATCTCCAGAAGCGGACATTTTTCTCCGGCAAACGCAAAAAATACCTGTTCCCGGATGTCTGCCCCGTTCTTTGTCTCTATTTTCGCACGGGCGATTCCATCCTTTTGTATATCGATTTCTAATTTTGCAATATCGTCCACCAATGACAGAATCGAGCGAATCTTCTCTGGGGCTGCCTTCGCCTCAATCTCCAGACCTTCCGTACCGTTCATCCGTTTTTCCAGATTCTCAGGCGTGTCACTCGCCACCAGCTTTCCTTTGGAAATAATCAGGATATAATCACATACTTCCCGCACTTCCGCTAGGATATGGGAACTTAAAACTACCGTATGTTTTTTAGACAGATTCCGAATCAATTCCCGGATTTCGACAATCTGCTTTGGATCCAGCCCAACGGTAGGTTCATCCAGAATAATAATATCCGGGAATCCAAGGATAGCTTGCGCCAGCCCGACTCTCTGTCTGTAACCTTTGGACAGATTCTTAATCAAACGCATCTGGACATCCATCAGCTTTGTCAGTTTCATCACTTCTTCGATGGCAGACTCCCTCTCACCCTTCGGTATCCTCTTCAATTCTGCCGCAAATTCCAGATACTCCTGCACCGTCATGTCCGTGTAAAGCGGCGGCAGCTCCGGCAGATATCCAATGTGTTTCTTCGCCTCTTCCGGTTCCTTCAATATGTCATGCCCGTCAATCAGAACCGCCCCTTCTGTTGCGCCCAGATATCCGGTCATGATGTTCATCGTTGTTGATTTTCCTGCTCCGTTAGGACCAAGAAAGCCGTAGATTTTCCCCGGTTCTAATCGGAAATCCAGATGGTCTACAGCCAGATGGTTTCCGTACTTCTTCACTAAATTCTTTACCTCTATCAAGATTTTACCTCCCTAGTCTACGATTCTGATTTGCCAAAAATAACGGTAACAAAATTTTGTGAAATTTTTGTGTTATAACTGTGAGGATGTTTTGAAGAAATAAAGTTCGCCAAGGGGACAGTCCCTTCTCAGAAGGGACTGTCCCCTTGGCGTTCCATTTTCAGAATATTCTACAAATTCTTTAGGTTAGAATCGATGATGGGGTAAACGAAAAAGCAGTTTTGGCATT
>X357_Northern_Tamandua__coassemble_361_pt1 | contig 37289 bp, 33 predicted proteins | sample X357_Northern_Tamandua__metabat2_low_PE_004 | metagenome-assembled genome bin X357_Northern_Tamandua | reverse complement strand
GCAGACACCGCTCAACTAAGATGTGGTACTGCCGCCTGTATCACATCCTCATGCTGCAGCACTTGGATGCCTGGGATCTGCCCCTTGAATCCACCCTGAGAAAGTTGATTTTAGATATGGCATAATCCATTGATTATTATACACCATTTTTTCAGGCATAGCGACTGTTTTGTCTATTTTTCATGTCCTTTTTTTCTATTCTGAATAATATTTACTTTTCAAAGTACGTTTCTCGGCTGTTGCCAGTAATAATCACTCAAAATTCCGAGAGATTATTGTACATTGTTTTATCTTAATTGTATCAAACCAACCAGAAATCATCTAGTCCAAGCTTATATTTGATTTCGTTAGATAATCTCTTGGTCGCCAACATCCGTAAAATGAAGGCACTGAAAAAGTAGATAATACCGTCTGTGCTTGCTATAATGTATATATCAAATATAGGCGGTGTTTTTATGACTGAACAACAGTTGCGAAACAAGTTCACAATCCTGATTCCAGCAAGGCAAAAATCCGGTATAACCTTCTAATTAAAAAGCACATCTGCTTTTATTATCAGATGTGCCTATTTTACGCAGTTTGTGATATCTCGTATACGCAGTTCATCTGACAACCGAAGGTAGTGACGCAGAAGGTGAGCGGGCGCCCAAGCTCCTCTGCTTTTGCCGCAACATACGCTTTTGCTTTTGCAATATAATAATACTGGCGTTCCGGTTCTGCCGCCGGAGCCTCCGCATTCAAATCAATTTTTGTAAAATCAATTTTATTCATATGTACAATTTCCTTTCCTACACGAATTGATTCCGAACCTGATCATAACAGTAATCAATTCCGTTCAGTTTCTCTTCCAATTCTGCTCTGGAGAGGTTCATATCCTCACACATCACATCCAGATTCTGATAATAGTCCCGAAGTTTTGTATTAACCACACTCAGTAAAATTATCGGGTCTCCCGGCAGTCCATTCAACATTTTGAAATATTCCTCCTGTTTTCGAGTCTCTGATTCCAGGTTTGCTTCAGTGTCCGGTTTTCTCGCCGTAGCGCTGACCAAGATTGGTGATGCTTCCATCCTTCTCCTGAATGTCGATATTGTTAAGCTGACTGCGCAGATTTCCCCGGATTGCCTCCAGATATTCCTGACGGAGTACTTTCTGCTCCCTCTTCTCCGCGTCAGTCAGTCCCTCCGCTTTTGATTTTCTATATAACGCATTAATTCTTGCTATCTTCTGTTCATCCATAATCTTTCCTCACTCATTTTTCTGACGAATATGTTCTGTTTTATTCCCGCGGGCAACGCGCCAAGCAGCCATGCCTGCATGGATATTTGGCGACTGCCGCGAAAGGTGCTGAGTGCCCCTGTGACACTCGTTTAGCACCGACCGAAACGGCGCGCAGACCAAATCCACGCTCCTTGGGGGGCGTGTCAGATTTGATGCCCGTTGCTTGCAGATGGGTCTTTGACCGCAAACATATCTATAGTACACTATTTTTTATTTTTCGTCTATTATTAACTTGAATAATTTTGCAAAAATGCATACAGTTCCTCCGTCGTCTCAATGTATTTTCCATTGAGAAGCTCACCTTGCACTTCCGCCGGGAGAGAATCTACCGGAATTTCCGTCAGCTCATAAATCGTATACTTGTCCTCATAATAAACGGTAACATATCCATGCAGGTTCATGAGATAGTAGGATTCAGTCTTTTCTGCTGCCCCTTTTGTAGAAATACTGTCATCTTCTGTATCTGCTTTTATTTTAGGATTTGTTTCCGCCTGCAGCGGGGAATCCGAACGCGCCTGCTCTCTTTCGCTGGCATAATGGTAACTTACCTGATATGCGAGGCAAAGGAGCAACACGGCTGCGAATGTAGCAATACAAAGGCCAATACGGTATTTTTTCTTCATTAGGATTTCACTCCTTTTTCATACAGTATTGGCTCTTTCAATCGCATTTATACACTTTTCATTTAGAACAGATGGTGTCTTGGAAGCAAATGGAACTTCCTGCACAGGCTGAAAATTTTATTTCCCTGTGGAAGTGCTTTGATATCCGCGTCAGAAAGCGTTCCAAGTTTCAGAATCGATACAGCATATACGATTACCGCAATCAGGATTGCCATGCAGGCAGGTATAAATCTTCCCCCAATGGCAAGGTCGAAAAACAGGTATGCAACATATGTAACCACTCCCATAATGACAGCAGCAGTCAGCGGTTTGATAAATGTCCGGTCGATTTCCTGCTTATATCCGCAGGCTTTGCTGATTGCGCGCGCGTTCAACGCGCACATACAAACAGAAAATACAATGTTGCTTCCTACAAGCGCATAGATATTCCACTTAAATACAACAAGCATGATAAACAATGCAATCAAATGCACAACAAGTGAAATCCCCGCATTCTTTGCAGGTTCTGACAGCTTGTCCAGTCCCTGGAGAATCGAATTTGACACGGTTGACCAGCAATACAATACGACTGTAACCGAGCCGATTGCCAGCAGCGCTGCCGGAGTTGCACTGGAATCATTGTACAGCAGAACCATCAGCGGGGATGCCAATACGACGAATCCGACAAAACATGGAATGGCAATCATCATTGTAAACCGTATGGACTGGCTGATTTTATCATAAATCTGGCGTTTATCATTGATTGCCGCTGCGGCAGTCATACTCGGAATCACCGATGCCGCCAGACCGTTTGCCATCGCGAGGGGCACGTTAATCAGCGTATTATATTTTCCTGTGTAAATTCCCTGCAACGCCATATACTCTTTTTCGGTGAATCCCTGCGCAGCCATTACCTTATTAAAAATAGTCAAATCCAAAATCTGATTGATGTTATAGATTGCGGTACTGAAAATGATCGGTGCAATCGTAATCAGCAGAATCTTGAGGATTCTCTGATAACTTTCCACTTTACGGGTTCGGTCCGTTCTCAACTGCCGCCGAATTGTTTTCCGATAAACCGAAATTGCAAACAGCAAAAACAGCAGTGCAAAAACAGCGCCCACAACCGTACCGAGCGTACCGCCAGCCGCACCATATGCAGGTCCAAGCAATTCTTCCCCCGACTTCTTTCCTGCCGCTGTACCTACTTTAAACAGAACACTGGCTCCTGCAAGACTGATAACTGCATTGACAACCTGCTCAATAATCTGTGAAACAGCAGTCGGAACCATCGTTCCGAGCCCCTGAAAATATCCCCGCAGCACACCAAGCACAGCGACCACAAACAGCCCGACTGCAAGCACCCGGAGTGCATATACGCTTAGCGGCGATTCCATCAGGTGTGTAGATATCGCTCCCGCACCAAAGAAAATCAGCAAAGAAACCGTAAGCCCGACTACAATGGAAAATACAAGCGCTCCGATAAATACCCGGAATGCATTCCGTCTCTGATGCATCGCCATCCGCGCAGACACCAGTTTGGATACTGCAACCGGCAGACTGAATGTCGAGAGCATCAGTGCCATCGCATATACCTCAAATGCATATCCATAAAACCCGTTCCCCTCATCTCCCAGAATATTAGTCAGTGGAATCCGATATACAACGCCGATGATTTTCGTCAGAAACATTGCTACAGCAAGGATAGCTCCCTGTACAAGAAAATCATCCTTTTTTGTTTGTTTTTTATTCTTATGTGAACCTGCCATATCTTCCTCCGTCAGTTAACGTAATATCTGAATTTTTTCCATGATTTCGCGCTGTTTCTGCTCCATGGACAGCCGTTCATCCTCTTCCATGTGGTCATAGCCGAACAGGTGCAGCATACTGTGCGCAATCAGAAAAGCGAACTCCCGCTTCGGAGAATGTCCATATGCCTTTGCCTGCTCCAGCACATGTTCTTTGGAAATGACAATATCTCCTAACAGCAGTTCCCCGGATTCCGGATGAAATGCTTCCGGTTGTTCCTCCACGCCGGAAAAATCTCCCGGAACCTCGTACTCTATCATTGGAAATGATAAGACGTCGGTGGCCCGGTCCATATTGCGGAACTCCTGATTCATCTCATGGATTGCCGCGTCGTCTGTAAGAAGCAGATTAATCTCTGCCTCATAGGGACATCCGATATAATCCAGTGCAGCCTCCACAACCGTCTCTGCAACCTTTTCTGCGTCCAGCGGCAAGGTTATGCTGCTCTCATCTTCAATATATAAGCTCATGACTTTCTCCTCTTCGCACCGCCTTTTGGCTGGCGTGTTCCCTTTTTCTCATATTCCTCATATGCCTTTACGATACGCTGCACAAGCGGGTGACGGACAACATCCTTACTCGTCAGCGTACAGATACTTATATCGTCGATACCCTTCACAACTTTGACTGCAACATCCAGTCCGGATACCGTTCCCGCCGGCAAATCTTTCTGGGTAGAATCTCCGGTAATGACTACTTTTGAGCCAAATCCGATTCGGGTCAGGAACATCTTCATCTGCGCCGGAGTCGTATTCTGTGCCTCATCCAGTATGATAAATGCATTGTCCAGCGTGCGCCCTCTCATGTAAGCGAGCGGTGCAACTTCAATCAGTCCTTTTTCCTGATTTTTGATAAAACTTTCTGCTCCCATAATCTGATAGAGCGCGTCATACAACGGCCGCAGATATGGATCAATCTTACTTTGCAAATCCCCCGGAAGGAATCCAAGCTTTTCGCCCGCCTCAATCGCCGGCCTCGTCAGAATAATCCGGCTTACTTCATTGCTCTTGAACGCGGTGATTGCCATCGCCATTGCAAGATAAGTCTTGCCGGTCCCAGCAGGTCCGAGCCCAAATGTAATCATACCGTTCCGAATGGAATCCACATAGTTCTTCTGCCCCAATGTCTTCGGCTTAATCGGCTTGCCCTGTAAGGTATGGCAAATCAAATCCCGGTCAATCTCAACAATGCCCTCTTCCTGGTCTTCGAATACAAGCGAAATCGCATAATCTACATTCTGCTCCGTAATTGCATTACCACGGCGTGACAGTTCAACAAGCTGAGTAAGCACCCGTCCTGCTTTCCCGGCTGCCGCCTGCTCTCCCAGAATCTTTACCTCTCCGTCCCGCACAATCAATGTGACATGGAATGTCCGCTCCACTTTTTTTGCATATACATCAAACTGACCGAACACATTCTTCTCGTGTTCCGCCGGTATATCAATCATCACTTCCGATAAGCTCATTCAAGTTCGTTCCTTTCAATTTCAAGTATCTCCGTATCTGCCGGCTCTGCAATCCGCTGATTCAGATACAGCGTTCCCGATGCAGATGCAGAATCTTCGTCCAGATGTATTTTAACACTATTACTACGGATTTGAATACCCTTTTCTTTTAAATCCTTTGAAAAACGGGTAAAATTACTGCTTAATTGTGCCTGAAGCTGCTTTTCTGTATACCGTTTCTCAATTGTATCATATGATTTAACGCAGGAATACCCATATAAAACCGGCAAATAAAAATTCTCACCCAGTTTCAACCGCCTTTCCAGACAGTAACTTTCCCATTTTGAAAAAGTATGTTTTTGGGAGCCCACTGCTATGCGGTAACTGCCAATCTGAACGAAAGCTGCCCATCGCTGTTTCTTTTGGTTATATTGCTTTTGTGCATAAGTCACCGGAACAGAGTCTGTATATTCCATTGTAGTATCGGCAAATACATCCGCATCCGATATTTCATACCGGTATCCAATCACTTCATTTGCGTCATTGCATATTTCAATCCGGCCGGACACAAGAACCTCCCCTTTTTGTACCGAATCGCCGATATGTACCATCGGCACGCCTCGCCTTGTTATCATATCTGTAATAACACCGTCTTCAGAAGCAACCAAATCCGTCGGGGTTTCTGTCGCTGCATCTGTCTGTTGTTCGGTGTCCGGTTTTTCGTCCGTAGCTGTGTTTTCTTCTTCTATAAATGTGTCCTCATTTTCCTTAATCTGAATTTTCAGAAGGCTTCCTTCAACGGATGCTGACACCCAGACAATATCATTGTATTGCTGCCGGATGTCCGTGACAATCTGCGGACAGTCTACTTCTTTCTTAGGCATACCCGGCCGGATGTTCTTTGTATTTAAGAATTCCATCAGTGCTTCATCTGTCCAACTCTCATTCCCCCCGAAATGTATATCCCATATTCTTCCGGAATATCCGTACAGTAAGCCAATGCAAAGCAGGATGCCTAGAAAAAACAGTTTCCTCTTGCGGTAACGATGCAGGAAAAACGGAAAACCATAGCGTCCTATAATGTGGATTCTTGTATGTGTCTTGCGCACAATCGGACGGATTTTTCGCACTCCGCGCAAATCCATATATAACTCATACGCCTGTCCGCACGGTTTCAAGCCCCAAATGTAAATCCGATGATAGGAACATAGATTCAGAAACCGTTCTGAAGAATATCCCTCCACCCGGATTTTCACATATCCACGCAGATATCGAATCAACGACTGAATCAAAGCTGTTACCTCACTCACAAAATTCTATCGAACAGATTTTTCCGGTAATCTTCATTTCATCATTTGTATAATATTCTATCTGCAATCCTCTTCCGTGCAGGCGAATCTGCTGTTCTCTTGTCTGAACCCGAATCAGGCATTCCGTATATTCTACAATCCCACGGTAATTTTCAATGCATACTTCATGATTGCCGAGAACCGATACTACAGCGGCGCCAAGCACAACATCTTTCGGCAGGCTGGCAGCAGATGCCAACCGTGTTTTCAGTAAATCCCGCTCCTGTTCGTTTTTCATAAAAATGCCACGCATACGCCTTTTATAAATAGTCTATGCGTGACATTTTGGTCTTATTCAATTGTATACATGTATAATTCATGAAGTGCCCGTGTTGCACAGATATAATCTGCCTGTCTTGTCATCGGTGTATCTTCTCCTCTGCGGATTGTAAATACCTGATCAAACTCCAGACCTTTTGCAAGATAATAAGTTGTCACGGTCAGACCTTTGCGGAAAACCGTAGTATTCCGGTCCATGTAAGCAACCGCATCGGTTCTCCGTTTCAGAAGCCGGTACATTTCCCAGGCTTCATCCTCTGTGCGCGTAAGGACTGCCGCAGTTTCAAATCCGTCACCGGCAATCCGAAGCCAGAACAGAATTTCCTCAATAGTTGCTTCCACCGCAGAAAACTTCTGTTCAACGACCGGTTTCCCGTGTCTGTCAAACAGCTCCAAATCACAAATCCCTGTAAGCTGTGCTGCATAACTTGCAATCTCTACTGTATTCCGGTAACTCTTATTCATGATAATCTTCCGGACATCCTTTCCGAAAATTCTGGGAAGAAATGCCAGTACATCCTGTGCCTTTTCATCCATCGTCTGTGCCCCGTCACCCAGAATTGTCATGCGGCAGGAAAACAACGTCTCCAGAACGGTGTACTGCAGATAAGAGTAATCCTGCATCTCATCAATCACCAGATGTTTGATTCGATGATGCTTCATGCGTCCCAACAGACGGTATTTCAGATACAGCATCGGATAGACATCCTCATATACAAGTACGCGGCGCTCCGGCGGCAAGTCCGGCAACAAAGGATAGCCAAGCTCCTCCATCAGCCAGTTATAAATGACATATATATCTTTTGTCAGATACATATGGTCAAACTTTCCATCAATAACCTGCTGTTCCTCTTCCTTGATTTTACGCCCCTTAAGCGTCTCTACCTCATCAATAAAATACTCTTTTACCGCATTCATCCGGGACAGAACCGGTGTGTCCTGAAATTTAAAATAGAACAATGTAATCAATTGCTCCTCTGTTTTCCTCACACCGCGCAATTCTACCTCATGGAAATCCATCAGATGGTCTTCCAATTCCGCCAGAAAGCCTTCTATCTGTCCGATAAACGCTGCTGACTGTTTGAATCGGAAACGCCGCAGTTCCTCCTCCGAACACCCCTTCAACTGCCGTTCCAACTGATGATACTTGTCTTCACAGTCTGATACAACGTCTTTCAATTCTTTATAAGCAAAAATATCAAAACTCATCTCCTGAATATTTTCTTCCCCAAGCTCCGGTAAGATATGGGAAATATAATCCGAGAACACACTGTTTGGAGACAAAATCAAAATGTTCGAAGAATTCAGCTTTTTCCGGTCATGATAAAGCAGATAAGCGATTCGGTGCAGGGCTACTGATGTTTTTCCGCTGCCCGCCGCCCCCTGGATAATCAGAATCCGGTCTTTCGTATTACGGATAATCTCATTCTGTTCCTTCTGGATTGTCCGAATGATATTCTTCAACTGGACATCCCCGCTGCCGCCAAGTTCCTGTTTCAGAATTTCATCATCAATAAGCATATCACTCTCAAACGCATATATCATCGTGCCATTTTTGATTTTATATTGTCCCTTTGTAACAATTTCCCCGGTGATTATTCCGGAAGGCGCCTCGTAAGATGCCGTTCCCTGATCATAGTCATAAAACAGACTGCTGACCGGTGCCCGCCAGTCATAAATAAGCGGCTGCATTCCTGCCCGCTCGGCGAAATTGGCGATACCGATATAGAACGGCTCCGGTTCTTCATCACCGTCATATAAAAAATCAACTCTCCCGAAGAACGGAGCATCCAGCATCGACTCCAGACGATGTTTCATTGCAGCCTTATTCTGGTTGGAATTCACCTGATGCAGCAGCGCCTGCTGATTATCGTAATACTCGTATCCGTATTCATCCATCTCAGCATAATTATCCCAGAAATATTCCTGCATATTATCAATTTCTTTCTGTCCCTCCGACAAGTCAATATGAATCTCTTCCAGTCTCTGTTTTAGTTTTCCTGTCACCTCATTTAAGAAAAGGATCCCTTCTGCTTCTAAGTTGTTATCCTTGCGATTGCCCATAGTGTATCTTAGCCCTTTTATTTTTTAGTGGTTCCCTGTTATCCTGTCTCATCGCTTGAGTAAATTCAGTTCTGCTTTTTCTCCTTTGCTTACCCGGTAGGACTCTCTGATTTTCTGGATGGATTTGTTATGGGTAAAATCATCCATCTGATTTCTCTCCAGAAATATTCTCGTCTGTGCCGGGAACTTCACATAGCAGACAGAGACAAGCCATGCAGCACCCATCTTTACATAATATCCATCATGATGTGTATTATTACATATTTTCAAAATTTCATGAATATGCGTGTCGTCCAGAAAATGTGCCAGCATGGAAATGAGCATGAAACGCACTTCAAATTCTTCGCTGCTGTTTTCATAGCGGAGAATATAATCCCACCAGAAATCAGGCGTCTTTCCCATAAATTTAAAACTCATCGTGCAACTGTCGCAGACTGCCCAATTCTGAATCTTTGGAACAAATTCCCCCAAATAACGTGCGCGAAGCATATCGTCCATCTTTGCGAGCCCGAGCACAAGTCCCTGAAGCATAATTTCCTCATGGTACGAGTCTGGGGCAACTCCATACCGCGCCTCGTCCAGATACGCAATTGCATTTTCCTTTACAATGGATTTCGCAAGCTTGCGCAAGACAGGGAGGCGTACCCCCAATATATGTTCCTCACCCGGCAGCAGATTTTTACTAAAGTCTTTGTAATTCTCCTCCGACAGATGCTCGAGTCTGGCCCGGATGTCTGTAATCATTTCTCTTTTATCCATAAGCACATGAAATACCTTTCTGTTTTGCATAGAATGAATTGCCTGCTGTGGGCTACCAGCTTCCGCCGCCTCCGCCGCCAAAGCCGCCTCCGGAAAAGCCGCCTCCGGAAAAACCACCTCCGGAACTCCCGACGCTGCCATAAGAACTTTGTTCTGGTTTTGGAGTCACGATAGTTGTCGTAAGCTGTGGCATACTGGTGTACAGTATATGATGCATCAGATAAAAATCGAAATATGATGTCCGTGACGGAGATTCGTACCAATCTGGCGCCGGAATCGTCAGATCCTTCATCTTATCCAGCAAGATGCCCGATAATCCGAACACATAGGCATATGGCAAAATGTGATAGAAAAGCTGTGGGCTTTCCTGAGCAATCACCTGCATACGTTCCAGCTCCGCTGTCTCAATGAAATCCCTGAGCCCTGTCAGATATCCCATCCATTCGATACACTGATTTGTCCGCTTTTTCATAAAACCGACCAGTACCATACAGGTTACTGACACAACTGCATAGCAAAGCATTGCCGGAAACAGGTTTATGATACTTCCATTCAACATCGGAATTCCATAAACCACAAACATCACCATAGCCGGAATAATACACAATCCGGCTCCCGCGCTGCCAAATAATATTCTCCGTCCTCGTGTTCTGGAATACCAGTAATCCACAGTCATGCAGAATATAAACAGCCCAATTGCGTAGAATGCAAGGAAAAGATATACAAGCCCGTTTATTGCCGCAACGGTATACATCAACGCAATAAAATATAAAACAGGTATCAATGCGGCGAAAAAAGAAACCCACCGCATAATACGTGAAGATTTTGTATAAAGCTGCTTATGATATTGCCTGTGAAGCAGCTCTTTTGATGTCGCAAAGGTATCCGCCATACGATATTTCAAAGAAGAAACCTTCACTTCCTTATTCAGGCTGTCCCCGCCTGTCCCAAACACTTTGTCGAACAGAATCCGCGCGTATCTTGGCGTATTATCAGGCAAATCCCGAAGCTTGATAAATGCCAGTGCCTGTGAGTCTGTCTCTCTGATTTTCAGATACCCCTTATCCGCCCAGAACAGGAATAGTGAAATCAAATCCTCATTTGAGATGCTGCCGTCAATGATACATCCTACCGCAGCGCTGTCCAACCCGTGCGGAGGCGCAAACTGTACAGACGGAATGATTGCTTTATCGCGGCCAAACAGGAAAAACAGAATCACAACAGCAGTAAGGATTGCCAGCGACACTACAATGTATATGAAATTGAAATTCCATATAGTGTGTACATTTTGGAAATATCCATCCGGCACTGCCATATAAAAAGTCATGCCACTGCCGACAGGAAGGGATTCTGTCAGCGTACCTGTAACCGTGTCGCCGGACCAGTCCAGCTTTACTAAATCCATCCCGTCATTCTGCTGTCCATAACTTCCGTAATAAAGACGAAGTGCATCCCTGTCGACCTCGTCCGGAAATACAACAGTAAAGGTACTTCCTGCGGGAATTTCATTTCGCCAGCCTTTGGGAAATACATTATAGTATACATTTGTATATCCTTTGCTTGTAATGGGTGTTATATGATACAGAACGGAATACTCTTTCTCCCCGGAAACTGTGACATCCTCAGAACCAATCTGAAATACCTGGTTGAAATTCTCGGAGTACTGTTTGAGAGGTTCCGAACACTGTACCTCCTGAATATCCGCATAATATGGGATATCCTGCTGTTCTCCTTCCGGTGTCACCTGAGTGATCACACCCTTGCATGGAATATAACGATAAATCCCATGTCTCTCTGAATCAAAGAATACCGATATTTTTTCTTCTATCCGATAGGAGTTATCAGATTCAATTTCAATTGTAGTATTGTACCGCTGCGTTGTCATATAGGAATCTTCAGTAACCGGTTCACTCCCTGCATTTCCGGAAGAGAAAAACCGGCTCAGAAGACCAATGTTTCCACCCAAGACTATTATCAGGAACCAGATTATAATTCCGGCCAACCGCTGATTCGTTTTTCCCATCACTTTTCCCTCTTTCGTCCGCACCTGTTAAAAGGATACCTTTATATTTTCACGTTCCTGCTCATTATTTACTTCATACATTGGTTTCCGCCTGAAGCCAAACAGCCCGGCAAGAATATTTCCCGGAAACAGCTCGATTTTTGTATTAAATTTATTCACAACTCCGTTGTAATACCGTCTGGAACCCGCAATCTCTTCCTCAATCCGAGATAACTGATTCTGAAGTTCGAGGAAATTCTGATTTGCTTTCAGTTCCGGATAGTTCTCAGATATCGCGAATAATGAACGCAGGGAGCCTGTCAGAATATTCTCTCCCGCAATCTTATCCTCCGGTGTTGTCGCTGTCATCGCCATATTTCTTGCTTCAATGACCTTCTGCAGCGTATCTTTTTCGTGAACAGCATATCCCTTTACCGTCTCTACAATATTCGGGACTAAATCGTATCTTTTTTTCAATGACACATCCATTGCAGAGAAAGCCTCCTCTGTCCTGTTGCGTAGTGTAACAAAGCCGTTATAAGAGCCTACAAGCCAAATAATCAGTAAAACCAAAATTACCAGAACAATCATTCCAACAAACATTGTCTTTTCCTCTTTTCCTTTCAATTAAATCTATGGACAGCTACTTATCAGTTTCATCCAAAATGGATGTGAAATACGGGCATTTGGCTGCATCAAAATTCACTTATTTGTGATATGGTTCTCCATTGATAATCCGGTAACTTCGATACACCTGTTCCAGCAGAATCACCCGCATCAACTGATGCGGGAATGTCATTTTTGAAAAGCTCAGCGCAAAATCTGACCGCGCAAGCACTTCCGCACCAAGTCCGATAGAACCGCCAATTATAAACGTAATATGGCTGGTTCCCTGCACTCCTGAATTTTCTATTTTATCTGCCAGTTCTTCCGAAGTCAGAAGTTTCCCCTGTATTTCAAGTGTAATTACATATGCGTCATCTTTCACATATTTTAAGATGCGTTCGCCTTCTTTTGTACGGATGCTGTCTTCCACAGTTTCACTCGCCTGAGCCGGCGTTTTTTCATCCGCTACTTCTATTATTTCCAATTTGCAATATTTACTCAACCGTTTGCTGTACTCTGCGATTGCGTCCCGCAAATATTTCTCTTTGATTTTTCCTACGGAGATTACTGTAATCTTCATATCTGTTCCTGCGCACAGGAGGTGATGTTTGACTTATTTTCAGCCAAATATTTTTCTGTCAGTCTCACTGCATCCTCAACACACTGGTCACAACTGCACAATGGTCCGTCAGAGCTGATGCCTTTTAACTCGCGGCAGAGATAAGAGCCGTTCTTCTCCTTGAACTGTAATGCATATTCTTTCACCTTTTTGTAAGTATCTGCCTTGGATGGTTTACTTCCCTCCAGACTGCCGACGCTATTGTGAAGTCCGATTACCATCATCATCCCGGAAATCGCTCCACACATTTCCATCATTCCCATACCGAAACCAAACCCTTCGGACATCCGGAACATCTCCTTTTCATCAATCCCGAAATCTTCACAAAATGCACATGCTACCGCCTGTGCACAGTTATATCCTTTTTTGTGGAACTCCAATGCTTTCTCAACCTTTGTATTCATAGTCACACCCTCCGAATTGAAAGGCGGAGGATACAGCTTGTACTCTCCGCCTTATTTTACATTATGATACTGTCATATAGTTTTATTCCCGCGGGCAAGCGCCTGTTGCACTCGTTTGGCACCGACCGAAGCGGAGTGAAGACCAAATTCCCCGCCCATTGGGGAGTATCAAGCTTGCTGTGGGGTCTTTGACTTATTCTGCAAATATTCATCAATCCCCTTTGCAGCAGCCTTTCCGGCACCCATTGCAAGAATGACTGTTGCCGCGCCTGTAACCGCGTCTCCGCCGGCATATACTCCCTCTTTGGATGTCTTGCCGGTTTCCTCTTCCGCTACGATACACTTCCATCTGTTTGTCTCCAAGCCTTCTGTTGTAGATGAAATCAACGGGTTTGGTGATGTACCAAGTGACATGATGACTGTATCCAAATCAATTGTATATTCGGAACCGGCAATCTCCACCGGGCGTCTTCTTCCCGATGCATCCGGCTCACCAAGTTCCATTTTGATAACTGTCATTCCCGTAACATTTCCTTTGTCATCTACATGGATTTCTTTTGGATTTGTCAGCAAATCGAAAATAATTCCCTCTTCTTTAGCATGATGTACTTCTTCTACCCGTGCAGGAAGTTCTTCTTCACTACGGCGGTATACAATATGTACTTCAGCGCCAAGACGAAGCGCTGTTCTTGCAGCATCCATTGCAACGTTACCACCGCCGACTACAGCTACCTTGTGTCCTGCTGCGATTGGTGTATCGTATTCGTCTTTGAATGCCTTCATCAGATTACTTCTGGTCAGGTACTCATTTGCGGAGAATACACCGTTGGCATTCTCTCCGGGAATTCCCATGAACTTTGGAAGTCCGGCACCAGAGCCAATAAATACAGCCTCAAAGCCCTCGTCCTCAATTAACATGTCGATGGTCGTGGATTTACCGATAACAACGTTCGTTTCAAATTTTACACCAAGTTCTTTTACTTTCTCGATTTCTTTTGCAACGACTTTCTGTTTTGGAAGACGGAATTCAGGAATACCGTAAACCAATACACCACCGAGCTCATGAAGCGCCTCAAATACAGTTACTTCATAACCGAGTTTTGCCAAATCTCCGGCACATGTCAGACCAGACGGACCAGAACCGATAACAGCTACTTTATGTCCATTCGTCTTCTCAGCCCCAACCGGTTTGATATCATGCTCCAGAGCATAATCTGCGACGAACCGCTCCAGTTTACCGATAGAAACCGGCTCACCTTTGATACCACGGATACATTTTCCCTCACACTGGGACTCCTGAGGACAAACACGTCCGCAAATAGCCGGTAATGCAGAAGACTGTCCGATTATTTTATATGCTTCTTCGATGTTTCCTTCTTTTACTTCATGTACAAATGCAGGAATATTGATGGCTACAGGACATCCCTGAATACATTTTGCATTTTTACAGTTAATGCATCTGGCTGCCTCTTCCATCGCCTCTTCCTGATTATATCCAAGACAAACTTCCTCAAAGTTTGTTGCACGTACCTTTGGATCCTGTTCTCTTACAGGAACCTTCTTTAATACATCTGCCATTAGTTGTCACCTCCGCAATTCCCGCAGCCGCCGTGATGTGTATCACCTTCCTGCAGTTTCAGCATAGCACGTCCCTCTTCTGTCTTGTACATCTGGCTTCTCTTCATCGCCTGATCGAAATCTACCAGATGTCCGTCGAACTCCGGTCCGTCAACACATGCAAATTTAATCTCGTCACCAACCTGCAGACGGCATGCTCCACACATTCCGGTTCCGTCTACCATGATTGGGTTCATGCTGACGATTGTAGGAATCTCCAGTTTTTTTGTCAGAAGACACACAAATTTCATCATAATCATTGGTCCGATTGCTACACATGTATCATATATTTTTCCTTCATTCTGAACGAGGTCTTCCAATACAGCCGTAACCATACCGGAACGTCCGTAAGAGCCATCATCTGTTGTGACATACAGATTGCCCGCAACGGCCTCCAGCTCTTTCTCAAGGATTACCATATCCTTTGTCTTTGCGCCAAGAATTACATCCGCCGCAATTCCATGCTCATGCAGCCATTTTACCTGTGGATATACCGGAGCTGCTCCGACGCCGCCTGCAACAAAAACCAGTTTTTTCTTTTTTAATTCTTCCAGATTTTCATGGACGAATTCGGAAGGACATCCCAGTGGTCCGACGAAATCGCGGAAACTGTCTCCTTCTTTTAAGTCAGCCATCTTTACCGTCGATGCTCCGACTTCCTGAAATACAATTGTAATTGTACCGGCCTCACGGTCATAATCACAAATTGTGAGCGGGATTCTCTCACCTTTATCGTCCATCTTCACGATAACAAATTGTCCCGGATGACAATGGCCCGCAACTCTCGGCGCGTGTACATCCATCAGAAAAATCTTCTCAGCCAGTTTTTCTGCTTTTAAAATCTTATACATGATCTTCCTCCTTGTATTTGCGTTTTTCATTTTACCGCTCATAATCCGGTGTAAAATATCTGCCGCACTTTACTGCATTAGAATGAAAAACAACCCTTTCATTATAATACGACATCTGAGAGGGGTTGGCAAGTATTGTTTTGCATAAATAAGGACAGATACCTTTCAGTACCTGTCCTTATACATCCTAATAGATTAAGTCAAAGACTCCGTCGCAAGCAACGGGGGTATCAAATTTGACACGCCCCAAAGGGCGGGGTCTTAGGTCTTTGCTCCGCTTCGGCCGATGCCAAACGAGTGCCACCGGCACTCGGCACCCCTCGCGGCAGTCTCCAAATATCCATGCAAGCATGGCTGCTTGGCTCTTTACTCGCGCGAATTAGAAGTCAACTTCTGTTCCGTAATATGTACATGTCAAAAGTTTTTCCATCTCTGCCGGTGTAATTGCACGTGGATTAGAACCTGTACAGGCATCGCCAACTGCCAGTTCAGCAATCTTAGCAACTTTTTCTTTAAATTCATCTTCGTTGATTCCAAATTCTTTCAGAGTCTTAGGAATGTTCAGTTTTACATTGAATTCATCAATCTTAGCGCACAGGCTGTTGATTAAAGTTCCTTCAGCTACTCCTTCCAGTCCCATTCTGCGGGCAATCTCTGCATAACGGGATGCTGCTACAGGGTCTTTTGCGTTGTATTTGATAACATACGGAAGATAAATTGCATTTGCACATCCGTGCGGAATATGTCCTGTTGAGAATGCAGCACCTGTCTTATGAGCCATTGAATGTACAATACCAAGTAAAGCGTTAGAAAATGCCATTCCTGCAAGGCACTGTGCATAGTGCATCTGTTCTCTTGCTTTCATATTGCAGTTGTAAGATGCTGGCAGATACTCCAGTACCATCTCGATTGCCTGAAGTGCAAGCGGATCTGTGAATGGACAGTTCAGTGTAGAAACATATGCTTCAATTGCATGTGTCAATGCGTCCATACCTGTGTAAGCTACCTGCTTTACAGGGAGTCCTGCAACAAGGTCAGGGTCAACGATTGCTACATCCGGTGTAATGTTGAAGTCAGCCAGAGGATATTTAACGCCGGTCTGATAGTTTGTGATTACAGAGAATGCTGTTACCTCAGTAGCTGTCCCTGATGTAGAAGGGATTGCACAGAATTTCGCTTTCTGCCTCAGCTCCGGGAAACTAAACGGAGTAATCAAATCCTCGAATGTTGTATCCGGATACTCGTAAAAAGCCCACATAGCTTTTGCTGCATCGATTGGTGAACCGCCGCCCATGGCTACAATCCAGTCAGGCTGGAATGCCTGCATAGCTGCTGCACCTTTCATAACAGTCTCTACAGATGGATCCGGCTCAACACCTTCGAATAACTCTACTTCCATTCCTGCTTCTTTTAAGTAGTTCACTGCTCTGTCAAGGAATCCCTGACGTTTCATTGAGCCACCGCCTACAACGAGGATAGCTTTTTTACCTTTCAGGTTTTTCAGTTCTTCCAGACATCCTTTTCCGTGATATACGTCTCTTGGTAATGTAAATCTACTCATGTTATGCATCTCCTTATGTATGTGTTATTTTTTTAACATATACATTATAGCACCGTTAATCTTTTGGTACAAGTGATTCTTTGTAAAACCTCGGCAAAATTATCAACAAAAAAACCACTGTATTTTTGTTGATAAATACAATGGTTTTTCCCGAGGCATTTGTTCCTGTTTTCTACTGCAATTCCAGTACATAATTGCGTTTTGTAACCTGCGTTGTTTTCCCGCTTTTATTTACGAGAATTGCGGAAAATATCGTCTGCCCTTCCGGCATGTCGATTGGCCCTGTATATTGTGCAGATGCGGTTGTCGGTATTGTATTGTCCATCGTGTAATACGCGGTATACCCTTCCGGAACGGTGATACTAATCTGTGTAGCGGAAGTATATTGCCCTGTTGATGGTGTCACTGCCGGTGCATCCTCTATCGGAATCTCCACCTGATAAGTTTTGGATGCAACCAGACTCGGGATTCCTTTTTTATTGATGCAGACCGCTTTGATTACCACTGTTCCATCTTCAATCAGAATCGGATTTGAATAAGTATCTGTACTTTCTGTTGCAGGCCCGTTCTCACCCGCTGCAGGCTCTGTACCGTCTGTCGTATAATAAATGGTTCCGTCTCCAGTCAGTGTTACCTGCTGAACTTCGGTATATGTACCTTCCTCCAGACTGAACTCCGGCATATCGGAAACATACGCGCTCATATGCTTCAGCACGTTTTTGCTGCATCCTTCCAGAACGCCGGATATTTTATCCGCCTGTTCCGTATCCAGATAGAATTTTGCAAGCGCCTCATATAAGCCGGTATTTTCCGGCTGTGAATCAATCGCGTTAAGAAACACATTTTCTGCCTTATCCAGTTCTTCCTGCTTAATAAATACTTTGGACAAACCAATATAAGCGTCTGCTTTCTTCGCGTCTTTTCCTGCCGCGCGGTTATAATACTTCTCTGCCGCACGGTACGCCCCCGCCTGTAAAGCTTTATCTCCCTGATTCATGATGCCGGTATAAGAGTTTCTATACAGGAGTACCGCACATATTGCAACCACTGCAACGACCGTAAACATCACCAGCAGCAGATTTCTACGTTTTTTCTTTGCCTTCTCGCGCCGCAGGTTCTGCTGGCGCTTTTTATCCTCTGCGTTTCTGTGCAGATTTTCCGTATTCTGACGCACAGCACCCGTTCGGCGCATCGCCGCAGTCTGGCGGGCATCGCCATTCTGGCGCATATTCCCGGTCTGACGGGGATTCCCGCCCTGACGCATGTTCCCTGTCTGCCGGGGAGCGTCACCGCCCTGACGCATGTTCCCTGTCTGCCGGGGAGCGTCACCGCCCTGACGCCGTGCTCCCGCCGCATCAGCGGAACGTCTGCGCGTTGCGCGGATGCGGTCGAGTTCTCCCTGACTTAATACACGTGTAGAATTACCATATTCACGTTCAGCACGTCTCTGATAATTGCGCAGTGCATCCGCCTGAATCGGCCTTGTAGCATCTTCAACCGAGCCTTTTACTTCTCTGGCAAGGACGTCATCCAGTGGATTATAGTCAGGTACCATCTGAACTTCTGTGCCGCAGTCCGGACAAATGAGCATACCGGCCGGAATTTCTGCACCGCAATTTGTACATTTCATCTAATGGTTCCTCCTACTTACGCGCCGTTTCCACACAGTTGTTCATTAGCATCGCGATGGTCATCGGTCCGACTCCACCCGGAACCGGAGTGATTGCAGAAGCTTTCTCTGCCACCTCGTCAAATGCAACATCACCGCACAGCTTATTGTTTTCATCACGATGCATACCGACGTCAATCACAACAGCCCCGTCTTTGACATAGTCTGTTGTAATAAACTGTTTTTTTCCAATCGCAACAATTAAAATATCCGCACGTTTCGTAACTTCTTTCAAATCTTTTGTATGAGAATGTGCAATCGTTACCGTTCCGTTTTCCCTCAGTAAAAGTGCCGCCATCGGCTTTCCTACGATGTTGCTCCTGCCGACAATGACGCACTCTTTTCCGTCAATGGAAATGCCGGAACGCTTTAAAAGCTGGATTATCCCGGCAGGAGTACAGGATAGGAATCCTTTTTCCCCAATCCACAGATGCCCCACACTGACCGGATGGAACCCATCCACATCCTTCTCCGGCGAAATTGCACGGATAACCTTATCCTCGTCAATATGTCCCGGTAATGGGAGTTGAACAAGAATTCCATTCACATGGTTGTCTTGATTGAGGCGGTCAATCAATCGCAGCACTTCTCCCTCTGTGGTAGATTCTTCCAGCTCATAAGCTGCAGATTCAATGCCAATGTATGCACATGCCTTTTTCTTATTATTTACATATACGGAAGATGCGGTATCTTTTCCGACCTGAATCACTGCAAGGCATACTTGCCTGCCCTGTTTTTTTAGCAGCTCTACTTCTGCCTTCAACTCATCCCTGATTACTTTTGATATCTTTTTTCCGTCTATCAACTGCATTCTTTTCTATTCTCCTTAAAACAGACCTGTAATTTTTCCGTCTTCTGATACATCAATGTTATTTGCGGCAGGCGTTTTCGGAAGTCCCGGCATAGTCATAACCGCTCCTGTAAGGGCTACGACAAACCCTGCACCTGCGCTGACATATACTTCGCGGATATGAATATCAAAATTCTCCGGACGCCCCAGTTTCTTCGCATCGTCAGAAAGAGAGTATTGGTTTTTAGCCATACAGATTGGAAATTTTCCAAATCCCATTTCTTCAATCTTCGCAAGCTGTTTCTGTGCTGCTGGTTCAAAGACGACTCCTTTTGCTCCGTAGATTTCTTTTGAAATTGTATCAATCTTCTCTTTCAGGGACAGTTCATCCTCATATAATACATGGAAATTGCTCTTCTTATTCTCCAGTGTCTCCAGAATTTTTTCTGCAAGTGCGATTCCGCCTTCACCGCCTTTTTCCCATACTTCGGAAAGTGCAAATTCACAGCCGCGCTCCTCACAGAACTTGCGGATATACTCATTCTCTGCATCGGTATCTGTCACGAAAGAATTGAGTGTTACAACTACAGGCACCCCAAATTTCTGTATATTTTCAATGTGTTTTTCCAGATTCACAATTCCCCTTTTCAGTGCCTCCAGATTTTCTTCTGCCAAGTCACTCTTTGCAACTCCGCCATTATACTTCAAGGCACGCACGGTCGCGACCAGAACCACTGCGTCTGGTTTCAGCCCGGCCTTTCTGCACTTGATATCCATGAACTTCTCTGCGCCGAGGTCCGCACCGAAACCAGCCTCTGTCACTGTGATATCACTCATTTTCAATGCCATCTTTGTCGCGCGGACACTGTTGCATCCATGTGCAATATTTGCAAACGGTCCACCGTGGACCAATGCCGGAGTATGCTCCAGTGTCTGAATCAGATTTGGTTTGATTGCATCTTTCAAAAGTGCGGTCATTGCACCTGTTGCCTGCAAATCATCTGCAGTCACCGGATTGCCGCTGAAATCATATGCAACGATAATTCTGCCGATTCTTCTCTTCAAATCCTGCAAATCATCTGCTAGACAGAGAATTGCCATAATTTCGGATGCAACGGTGATAACAAAATGGTCTTCTCTTACCATACCGTCCATTTTATTTCCAAGTCCGACTACAATATTGCGAAGTACCCGGTCGTTCATATCTACACAACGTTTCCATACAACCTGTCTCGGATCAATCTGTAAAGCATTTCCCTGCTGAATGTGATTGTCAAGCATCGCGGCAAGCAGGTTATTTGCAGATGTAATCGCATGGAAATCTCCGGTAAAGTGCAGATTCAGGTCTTCCATCGGAACAACCTGGGCATATCCGCCTCCTGCGGCTCCTCCCTTGATTCCGAAACATGGTCCGAGGGATGGCTCACGCAGTGCGATTACTGCTTTCTTTCCCATTTTTGCAAATGCCTGTCCCAGACCGACAGAAGTCGTTGTCTTCCCCTCTCCTGCCGGGGTAGGATTGATTGCGGTTACAAGCACCAGTTTCCCATCTTTATTATCTTTGATTTTATCCCAGAATTCTTCGGAAAGTTTTGCTTTGTATTTTCCGTAAAATTCCAAATCATCCTCCGTGATTCCTGCATTTTCTGCAACTACTTTGATTGGCAGCATCGCTGCCTCCTGTGCAATCTGAATATCTGTTTTCATTTGTAGCCCTCCTTTTTTTCTTGTGGATTTCATTTATAACCAGACCTTTTACCGGTCTTTTTTGCCTTCAATTATTCCCGCGGGCAACGAGCAAAGCAGCCGCCCCTTAGGGCGCGTCAAAATTGATGCCCCGTTGCTTGCAGCGGGGGCTTTGGCTGCTCTGTCAGATATTGTTCAAATTCATCCTTCGTCATCAGAACTTTCCGCGGTTTTGTACCCTCTTCCGGACCGACCACACCCGCGTCCGCCAGTTGGTCCATGATTCTTGCCGCACGGTTGAATCCGATTTTGAACATTCTCTGCAACATTCCGATGGATGCCTTTTCTTTCTCAATAATCAGTCTGCCTGCATCCGCAAAATAGTGATCGCGGTCATCACCTGCATCGGTTGCAGCTCCAGGCATGATGCTTCCACCATCATTTCCCAGATCACTGTTCATGTGTTCTTCCAGCTCCCGGCTGTATGCAGCCCCTCCTGACTGTTCAATCAGATAGTCCACCACCTGCTGCACTTCTTTGTCGGAAACAAATGAACCTTGTACACGGACCGGTTTCGGATATCCGGTCGGATAAAATAGCATATCACCCTTTCCAAGCAGCTTTTCCGCACCGTTCATATCAATAATGGTACGTGAATCCACGCCTGAAGATACGGCAAATGCAATCCGCGACGGCATATTTGCTTTTATTAATCCGGTGATGACATTCACCGAAGGTCTCTGTGTCGCCAGAATCAGGTGGATTCCGGCTGCTCTTGCAAGCTGTGCCAGACGGCAGATTGCACCTTCCACGTCCTTTGGGGCAACCATCATCAAGTCTGCAAGCTCATCCACAATAATGATAATCTGAGCCATCTTCTTCGGTGTCGTTTCTTCTTGTTTCATATGCGCAATTTTTTCGTTGAATCCCTTCAGATCACGGACATTATGCTCTGCGAATAACTGGTACCGTTTCATCATCTCGGCTACAGCCCAGTTCAAGGCGCCCGCTGCTTTACGGGGATCTGTCACGACCGGAATCAGCAAATGCGGAATCCCGTTATACACATTCAGCTCAACAACCTTTGGATCCACCATAATCAGTTTTACATCCTCCGGATTGGCTTTGTAAAGAATACTCATAATAATTGTGTTGATACAGACCGATTTACCGGAACCGGTTGCCCCTGCAACAAGCAGATGCGGCATTTTGGCAATATCAGCAACAACTACTTTCCCCGCAATATCCTTACCAACCGCAAACGCAAGTTTTGCCTTACTTTTCTTAAACTCCGGTGATTCCAGTAAGTCGCGAAGCATTACTGCCGTATTCTCACTGTTTGGAACCTCTATTCCAACCGCCGCTTTTCCCGGAATCGGCGCCTCAATCCGCAAGTCTGAGACTGCAAGATTCAGTTTGATATCATCGGCAAGCCCCACAATTTTGCTGACCTTCACTCCCTGCTCCGGCTGTAGTTCATACCGTGTAACAGACGGGCCACAGCTTGCATTTGTCACATGCACCTTTACACCAAAATTCAGCAGTGTCTGTTCCAGTTTCATGGCGGTTGCACGTAAATGGGCGTCCGAATCCCCACCGGAAGATTTTCCGCGTTTAAGCAGCGTCAATGGCGGAATGCGGTATTCCCGCTTCGGTGCTTCCGCCTGTGCCTGCACCGCCGATTCTACTGCCTGTGCCTCTTGATTTACAACGTGTGCGTCCTCCGCAGTCTGCCGTTTTTTTGTCTGTTTGTCAGCCGTTCCCGCCGATGCAGTTTCAAAATCCACAGGAACCGTACTTTCCTCCGCAGACTCCAACGTTTCCGGTATATCATGTTCTACCGCTCTGTTGATTACAAAATCATCCAATGAATTCTCTGTGGAAGTCGCTTTTTCATCAAACAAAGAACCTGCCGGTGCCGAAGCAGAAACATCAGCCCCTGCTTCCGGCGTCAGTTCCTGTACCTCCGGTGATTTTCCAAGTGGTTTTCCGGTCTTCAAAGTCGTTGCAAAAGAAACACCGGATACTCGGTTTCCTTTGCCCCGTTTTCCCTGTCCTTCCTGTTCCCCGCCTTCCATCTGAGCTGCCCGCAGCGCTTTGGTTTTCTGACGTTCCTCTTTGCGCTGCTCGGATTTAATTACCGAAGTCTCATGACGTTTCTTTGCATCTTCATACACAGCCTTGCTGTGATGCCCCAACGGTCTGAGTAACGATTTTTCTGTAATCAGGATAACACAGACAATTCCGAGTATGATTACAACTACATAAGTTCCTACCGTTCCGATTGTCGGGCGCAACAGTTTCATCAGACAGCCGCCTGCCAGCCCTCCCGCATTTTTATGCAGGCTGGACTGCCGGTAATATGACATCAACCCGGCACCGGAATCGTAAGGATTCCCAACAAGTTCTAACAGTGTGGCTATCAGAACCATAAGAACAGCCACTGCTGCTGTCTTTATGTAAGCGTGTGAGTTGCCTTTATTTGAGATTAAGAAAGCAACCACACCAAAAATAACAATTGGAATCAGATATGCAATCCAGCCAAAGATTCCAAACAATATGGATGAAACCACATCGCCTGCCAGACCACCTAGTCCGAAGTTACTAATCAGGAGCAATATGCACACTGCCAGTACACATAATATTGTAATTTCTTCCCGGATGACGGTGTTATCCTGCGTCTGTTTTTTGGTACTTTTTCTCGCCGTCTTCCGTTTTTTGGTTGACTTTGCAGCCATTATACTTCCCCCTTGTATTTGAACATACTATATCTAGTATATCATCATTTCTTTCGTTCTTCAATCATTTCATGCAGTTTCTTCAAAGCCTGACTAATCCCCCCCACTTCATCAATCAAACCTTCCCGCACGGCATCTTCCCCCTCCAGCATTGTCCCTACATCTTTTACAAGCTGTGTCGGGTCGAGCATCAGTTCCTCCAGACGTTTCTGGCTGATTCGTGAATGCCCGGAAATAAATTCAGTAATCCTGTCCTGCGTTCTTTCTATATTACGGTAACTCTGGTAGACTCCAATAAACATGCCATTCGTCCGAACCGGATGGATCAACATCGTACCACTCGGCACAATAAACGAATAATCAGCCGATACCGCCAGCGGACCGCCGATAGAATGACTTCCGCCCAGCACCAGCGAAACCGTTGGTTTGCTCAGTGTTGCTATCATCTCTGCAATCGCAAGGCCTGCCTCTACATCTCCCCCAAGCGTATTAAGCAGAATCAGGGCGCCCTCAATCTCCTGACTGTCTTCTACCTCAGCAAGCTTTGGCAGCAAATGCTCATACTTTGTTGATTTTGTATTTCCGGAAACTGCCTCATGACCTTCGATTTCTCCGATAATTGTCATAAGCTGAATTCGGTGATGCCGCTCATCGCCCTCTAGTTTCAACGTACCGGTTTCTTTTATCTCTTCCCGGTTTTCCCTGTCTTCTTCCCGTTTTTCCTCCTGTTCGTTTCCTGCATTATATACCGATTGTTTTTCATTCATCCAGTCCACAATTTCACACCTTTCCATCCGTTCTGTCCGTTAGTATATGGAAGAATGGGGAAATATATACGCAGTTCCATATCGGATACTATCCAAAGCTGTTCCAGTGCAGACACAAATGGTTTCCGCTATTTTCAATGCAAAAATGGTACGAATGTAAATTGTATACATCCATACCATTTCAAATTTACTTCAATGCCTGTTCGACATCGGCAATAACATCTTCCACATTTTCAATTCCAACGCTGAACCGAATCAAATCCGGCTGAACGCCTGCCTCAAGCAATTCCTGATCGTTCATCTGGCGGTGTGTATGGCTTGCAGGATGAAGAACGCAGCTTCTTGCATCCGCAACATGCGTTACGATTGCAACCAGTTTGAGTTTGTCCATCATCTCAACAGCAGCCTTTCTTCCGCCCTTCAGGCCGAAAGTCAACACGCCGCATGTGCCGCCTGGCATATATTTCTGAGCTTTTTCGTAGTTCTTATCTCCCGGAAGAGACGGGTAAGTTACCCATGCAACTTTCTCGTGATTCTTCAGATATTTTGCTACTGCAAGAGCATTTTCGCAATGACGCGGAACCCTCAGATGCAATGTCTCCAAACCAAGGTTCAAAAGGAATGCATTCTGTGGGGATTGGATAGAGCCCAAATCACGCATCAACTGTGAAGTAGCTTTTGTGATATATGCTGCCTTTCCAAACTTCTGTGTATACACAATTCCATGGTAAGTCTCGTCCGGGGTTGTCAATCCAGGGAACTTGTCTGCATGTGCCTCCCAATCAAAGTTACCGCTGTCAACAATCGCACCTCCGACGCAGGTTGCATGTCCATCCATGTATTTTGTTGTGGAATGTGTCACAATATCCGCCCCCCACTCAAACGGGCGGCAGTTTATCGGCGTAGCAAACGTATTATCCACGATAAACGGAACTCCATGTACATGTGCGGCTTTCGCAAACTTTTCCAAATCGAGTACAGTCAGTGCCGGATTCGCAATTGCCTCACCAAAGACAGCTTTTGTGTTCTCCTGAAATGCAGCGTTTAACTCTTCCTCGCTGCAGTCCGGATCCACAAAAGTAGCTTCCACACCCATTTTTTTTATTGTGTGGGCATATAAATTGAATGTTCCCCCGTAAATTGCAGACGCACAGACAATATGATCCCCTGCTTCCACAATATTCATAATTGCATAAAAGTTTGCAGCCTGTCCGGAAGAAGTAAGCATTGCCGCAGCTCCGCCCTCCAAATCACAAATCTTTGCTGCAACCGCATCGTTGGTCGGATTCTGCAGCCTGGTATAAAAATATCCGGATTCCTCCAAATCAAACAGCCTTCCCATCTGCTCACTGCTTGTATACCTAAATGTCGTGCTCTGGTAAATCGGCAGTACACGCGGCTCACCGTTTCCCGGATTGTATCCGGACTGGATACATTTTGTCTCTATTCTGAAATCGCTCATTTTTCATCCTCCATGTTTTCTAGATACACAGACAGCACTGCGCCTGTCCTGCACAGTGCTCCGAATCATTTATTCTTCTTCGCTCCAGTTATGGAAGACATCCTGGACATCGTCATCCTCATCCAGCAAATCCAATGTCTTCTGAATATTTTTGATATCCTCTTCCCTGTTCAGCCCAACGTAAGTCTGAGGAATCATTGTCACCTCCGCATTTGCCATTATAACCCCTGCCTCTTCCAGTCTCAGACGAACCTCACTGAAATCTTCCGGTGTTGTCAGAACCTCGTAACTATCCTCGTCCTCTACAAAATCCTCTGCCCCGGAATCCAGCGCGAGCATCATCAGCTCATCCGCCTCCATCCCGCAGTCTTCCTTTGCAACAATAATCTGGCCTTTCTCGTCAAACATAAAAGATACACATCCCGGGGTGCCGACATTTCCGTTTCCCTTTGTAAATGCGTTTCTTACATTGGAAGCAGTTCTGTTCTTATTATCTGTCAGTGTCTTGACGATAATTGCGGTTCCGTTTGGTCCGTATCCTTCATATGTAATATGTTCATAGTTATCTGCAGCGCCTTCCCCTGCTGCTTTTTTTATATTTCTGTCAATTGTATCGTTTGGCATATTGTTCGATTTTGCCTTTGCGATTACATCACGGAGTCTGCTGTTGTTCGCCGGGTCAGGTCCGCCGCCTTCCTTTACGGCTACAGCAAGTTCACGTCCGATTTTCGTAAAAATCTTTCCTTTTGCTGCATCGTTCTTTTCTTTTTTGTGCTTAATATTCGCAAATTTAGAATGTCCTGACATGTTTAATTCTCCTCTTTCCTGTTCTATTCCTATGCCCGTGCGCATTTAACATACTCCGGGCATATTATCTTTTTGATTTTACCACTCTTTTTTTTATCTGTAAAGTGGCAGCTACCGTTTTTGACAGAATCCCGTTTTTGACAGAATCTTATTCGACAGAGTGGCTGAATGTATCGTATCTGTTATGTATCCAGCCCCAGACTGATTTGAATTGCCTGACTTACCTTTCCCATCATTCTGTTGTCGATATGGCAGACAAATTCCCGCAGCCTTTGTTTATCAATTGTCCGAATCTGTTCCAGCAAAATTACAGAATCTTTGACAATGTCGTATTTCTGCGAACTGAGTTCCACATGTGTCGGCAATTTTGCTTTGTTCATCCTGGATGTAATTGCAGCGCAGATTACGGTTGGACTGTGACGGTTTCCCACGTCATTTTGTATGACGAGTACCGGGCGGATGCCACCCTGCTCCGAACCGACCACCGGACTCAAATCTGCATAATATATATCTCCGCGCCTGATAACCAAATTCATTCACACTCCGATTTCCTTTATTCCCGCGGGCAACGAGCCATGCAGCCATGCTTGCATGAATATTTTGCAACTGCCACGAGGGGTGCTAAATGAGTGTCTGTGACACTCATTTAGCGCCGGCCGTAGCGGAACGCAGACCAAATCCCCCGCCCCTTGGGGCATATCAAGCTTAATGCCCCGTTGCTTACTGCGGTTACTATAATTAGTATTCCCGCCTTTTTCATCTCTATACAAACGGTATATAGTACGGAAATCTTTCCAGCTTATTCGAAATAATCCGTTTTGCCAGCCACTTCTCCATTCCGAATATAAACTCTTGGTATACGTTTTCCAAGACAGCAGACAAATTCATAGTTAAATCTTCCGCTGCGTTCGCTCAGTTCTTCCACCGGAATGTACTCATCGCCGTCATGACCTATCAGCACAACCTTATCTAAAAATTTTACATCCGGAATCTCCGTCACATCTACAAGAAACTGGTCCATGCAGACCCTTCCGAGAATCCGGGCGCGTTTCCCATGAATCAGTACATACCCTTTATTGGAAAGAGAACGTGGGTAACCATCGCCGTATCCGACGGGAACCGTAGCAATGCGCATTGCTTTTGGAGTGACAAATGTCCCTCCGTAACTGATAGAAGTTCCTTCCGGCACCTCTTTCACAAAAGTCACATGGCTGATTAATTCCAATGCTGGTTTCAGTGAAATTGCATTCTTATCAACCTCGTCTGACGGATACATACCATACAGGGAAATCCCTGCCCGTGCAAGATTATGTTTCATATTGGGGAAATCAATGATTCCGGCACTGTTGTCACAATCAATATACGGAATCTCAACATGGCGTCTGCTCAATGCATCTTTCATCCATACAAACTTTTCATGCTGCTGATAAGTATAAGTTTTATCCGCCTCATCTGCCTTTGCAAAATGGGTGAACATTCCTTCAATCTTCGTATTTGGCAATTTGCTGATTCTGACAATTGCATCTGCAGTTTCCTCTGTTACAGGGAAACCGATTCTTCCCATTCCGGTATCAACCTTAATATGGAAATACGCTATCTCTCCCATCTTCACCGCCAGTTTGGAAATATCCCGTGCCATTTCTTCGGTGTAAGTAGCCGGACGGATTCCATAGGAAATCATATCTTCATACTGGTCAGGAAATACACAGCCTAATACAAGAATTGGTTTCCCGGCGCCTCCTTTTCTCAGAAGAACTGCTTCGTCCAGACTGGCGGTTGCATACCCCCACACATAGTCCGTAGTCTCAAACATACGGGCAATCGGCAGCGCCCCATGTCCATAACCGTCCGTCTTAATCACTGCAATCAGTTTTGCACCTTCTCCGATTCTTTGTTTCATTTGTTCCATATTATATGCAATTGCATCCAAATCAATCTTCGCATATACCCGGTTGTATTGTTTCATGTTCATGATTCCTCCATATTACTTCAAATTGAATCTCGGATTGACCCTATTTCCAATGAGTGCTTTTTCAGACATACAGCAATTCCCTGAATCAAGTCCTCCGCCAGCACGCTGTAACTTCCACAGGCAGCTTTCGCCTCATCCCCGCCGCAGGCATGTAGATAAACACCAAGCACCGTCCCCTCATATGCCGGCATATGCTGCGCCAGCAGTCCGGTAATCACCCCGGCAAGCACATCTCCCGAACCCGCTTTTGCCATCGCAGAATTTCCCGCCGTATTGACAAACACCGGATGTGCGCCGTCTGCCACTGCCGTCCGCGCATCTTTCAGCGCGCAGACAAGCGGATACCGGGCAGTCAGACGCTTCAGACGCGGGAAACGCTCCTCCGCCACCTCTGCAACGGAGCACCCTAAAATTTCCGCCATCTCTTTCATATGCGGCGTCAGAACAATCGGAAATGCCGCATTTCTTAACAGTTCCATATGGCACGCCAGTAAATTGATACCATCCGCATCTATCACGCACGGGCAGTTACAAAACGTTAGTGTCCCTTTTACCAGTTGTTCCGATACCGCATTCTGCCCAAGCCCACAGCCAAGGCAAGCGACATCTGCCCATCTCAGCCGTTTTTTCAACTGTTCTTCCGAATACTCTTCATAGGTAGAAATAATTGCCTCCGGCAAAAGCTGCTGCAGCACAACACGATTCTGCTCCGCTGTATAAATCTGCACCAGCCCGGCGCCGCTTGTATAGGCCGCCTTTGCACTCAGATACGCGGCTCCTGCCATTCCTTTGCTTCCGGTTATCATCAGCACTTTTCCATAGGTTCCCTTGTGGGAATTTGCCATGCGTTTCGGCAGCCGTTTTTTGATATCCGACGGCTCCAGCGTATAACAGATATCAGAAACATCCCGATAAAATCCGGTATCAATTCCTATATCGGGCACGACAACCGTTCCGGCATATTCATTGCCCGGATACAGAACCAATCCCAGTTTCTCACACTGGAAGGATACCGTCAGATCCGCCTTAAATGCAACCCCCAATATCTGTCCGTCAAAAGAACTGATGCCGGAAGGAATGTCAACCGCAACCTTTGTACCCTGCATTTGCCCCATCTGTCTGATGACGTCTGCATAACTACCTGTGATTTCCCTGCTTAAGCCCACGCCAAACACAGCATCAATTATAACAGTATATTCTCTCTGGGATAATTCTGTGAACACCGGGATTCCCATATTCTGAACAATTTCCATCTGAATCCGGCATTCTTCACTCCGGGAGCTTTCTTTACCTACAAATACAACTGTAACCTGCATCCCCTTTTGAAAAAGCAGCCTTGCAACCGCAAAGCCGTCTCCGCCATTGTTGCCGGAACCGCAAACCACCAACGCATTTTCAAGATTTATCTGCTTTTCTTCCATTACCGCAACCGTCTGCAGCGCTGCACGTTCCATCAGGACAAGAGACGGGATGCCAATCTCCTGTATTGTATGTGCATCCGCCTTCTGCATCCATTTTCCATCCGGTAAATAACGCATTGTATTTCACCTTCCCTTCACTTTCCATCCGCCATCTTACATTTTTACTTTTCACAGTGCCTGATCCTGACTGAAAATCTGCCTGTAAAAAGAAATAACGTGTAAAAAGGCGCCCGGCCCCGTTTACACGTTACACGTCTCTACTCTCCGTGTCCTTCCTTGTGTCGCATGATATTGTAAGAGAGTTTCATCAAGCTGTCCGAGAGATGTACACTCTCCACAATCACATCCTTTGGAAGATTCAAATCGGTATGTGCAAAATTCCAGATTGCCTTAATTCCGTTCCTGACCAGAGTATCTGAAACTTCAATTGCCTTTGACTTTGGAAGGGTCAGTGCCGCAATCTCAATCTCTCTCTCCTGCAAAAACAACTCCAGCTCATCCATCATCCGCACCGGAACATCACGAATCGTTTTTCCGCGCAATTGCGGATTCACATCAAAAATTCCTTGTAAAATAAATCCGTTCTTCTCAAAAGATGCATAATTCGCAAGTGCCTGCCCAAGGTTACCGGCACCGATAATCACCATGTTATGGCTCTGGTCCAGCCCAAGAATCTTGCCAATCTCTGTACGCAGATACTTAACATTATAACCATATCCCTGCTGTCCAAATCCTCCGAAATTATTCAGATCCTGACGTATCTGCGATGCAGTGACATGCATCCTCTTACTCAGGTCATTTGATGAGATTCTTTCTACTCCAGCCTCATTCAATTCTCCCAGATATCTATAATATCTCGGCAGCCTCCCTATAACTGCTCTTGATATTCCTCTTGATCCCACTATTCTCGACCTCCAACCGTTATCTTTACCTATTATATAAAATTGCACGAATAAAGTCAAACTTTTGACAAAGTTTTTTCCTGAATTCCCTAATTTCATATTTTCCTGTTGTTTTTTATCTGATTTATTTTATAATAGAAGACGTATATCCTGACGAAAGGAGGCTTTACCATTATGATACTTGCATGTCATAATCTAAACAAATCATTTGGAGAACGTGTCATTGTAAAAAATGGCTCTTTTCATATTGAAGACAGGGAAAAAGCAGCGTTTGTCGGTGTGAATGGCGCCGGCAAATCTACAATTTTAAAAATTATTATGGGCACAGAACCCGCTGACAGCGGCAGCATCATCCTGACAAAAGGAAAAACCATCGGATATCTTGCACAGCAGCAGAATCTGGTCAGTGGGAACACGGTTTACGAGGAATTAAAAACAGCGAAGGCTGATATTATTGCCCTTGAACAGCAGATTCGTTCGATTGAGCATGAATTACGGTCACTTTCCGGTGATGAATTGAATGCACGGCTGGAAACTTACAACCGTCTGATGTCCGAGTTTGAGTCCAAAAACGGATACGCATATGAAAGTGAAATTGTCGGTGTACTGAAGGGGCTCGGGTTTCAGGAGGAGGAATTTTCCAAACAGGCAGACACGCTGTCCGGAGGGCAGAAAACCCGTGTCTCCCTCGGAAAGCTCTTGCTGACAAAACCGGATATCCTGCTCCTCGATGAGCCGACCAACCATTTGGATCTGAATTCCATCTCCTGGTTGGAAACCTATCTGCTGAATTATCCCGGCGCAGTATTTATCGTATCCCACGACCGGTTCTTCCTGAACCGTGTGGTTACTAAGGTTGTGGAAATCGACAACGCCGAACTGCGCATGTATAGCGGAAATTACAAAGACTATGCCGATAAGAAAAAGCAGCTCCGTGATGCGCGGATGAAGGAATACCTGAACCAGCAGAGAGAAATTAAACATCAGGAGGCAGTGATTGAAAAACTACGTTCGTTTAACAGGGAAAAATCCATCCGGCGCGCCGAGAGCCGTGAAAAGATGCTGCAAAAAATTGATGTCATGGATAAACCGGTTGAGACTGTCCGGGAAATGCACTTTTCACTGGAGCCTTCCTGTGTCAGCGGAAATGACGTTTTATCCGTGGAACATATGTCCAAGCAGTTTGATGAACAGGTATTATTTTCTGATATCAGTTTTGAAATTAAGCGTGGAGAACACGTGGCAATCATCGGTGATAATGGAACCGGCAAGACTACCCTGCTGAAAATACTAAATCAGGTTACAGATGCAGATTCCGGCGCATTTACACTTGGCTCTAAAGTACATATTGGATATTATGATCAGGAGCACCATGTGCTACATGATGGAAAAACGATTTTCGAGGAAATCTCTGACGATTATCCAACACTGACAAACACGGAAATCAGGAATACACTGGCCGCCTTCCAATTCACGGCGGATGACGTATTTAAGCTAATCCGTGATTTGAGCGGTGGCGAGAAAGGGCGTGTATCCCTTGCAAAACTGATGCTTTCCGAGGCAAACTTCCTTATTCTCGATGAGCCGACCAACCACTTGGACATCACCTCCAAAGAGATTTTGGAGCAGGCGCTCAATGACTACACCGGAACCGTTCTTTATGTCTCCCACGACCGGTATTTCATCAACCAGACCGCCAGCCGGATTCTTGAACTTGTAAACCAGACGTTTGTAAATTATATTGGGAATTATGATTACTATCTGGAAAAAAAGGAAGAGCTGACTGCAAAATATGCTTCGGAATCTCCTGCAGCCAACTCCGGTGCCACAGCTTTATCTTCCGCAAAAGCATCGGTTTCCGGGTCTGCATCCGTCGGCTCCGGGAACAGGCTAAGCTGGCAGGAGCAAAAGGAATTACAGGCAAGGGAAAGAAAAAGAAAAAATGATTTGGCAAAAACAGAAGAACGTATCGCGGTGCTGGAAGAACGGAATTCAGAAATCGACGGGCTGATGATACAGGAAGATGTATATTCCAACTCTGTTAAATGTCAGGAGCTTGCAGCCGAAAAAACAGCAAACGAAACAGAACTTGAGGAATTATACGAACGGTGGGGAACGCTTGCCGAGTAACATATCCGCCTGAGACGCCTGCCATGTAAGTCAAAGACCCCGCTGCAAGCAACGGGGTCTTTGACACGTTCTCTATGTATGTAGCGGTCCGGATGGGCTTTTATATCATGGGAATGCAGTTTCCCATGATATATTCCTTCCATTACTGTACGGGACAACCCGTTTACAGACGAGTGGCAATTGCCTTGATAAATTCTTCGCTGTTTAATACTGTCGGACTCTCGATTGTTGTAATTAACGCCAGATCTTTTGTCATCTCGCCTGCCTCGATGGTGTCAATTGTCGCCTTTTCAAGTTTATCAGCAAACTCCATTAATTCTTTATTTCCATCCAACTCCCCGCGTTTTCTCAGCGCTCCTGTCCACGCAAAAATAGTCGCAACAGAGTTTGTGGAAGTCTCCTCCCCTTTTAGATGTTTATAATAATGGCGCTGTACTGTTCCGTGTGCAGCCTCATATTCATAATAACCATCCGGAGATACAAGTACAGATGTCATCATTGCAAGAGAACCAAATGCAGAGGATACCATATCACTCATCACATCTCCGTCATAGTTCTTACATGCCCAGATATATCCGCCTTCTGACTTCATCACACGGGCAACCGCATCATCAATCAACGTGTAGAAATACTCAATCCCTGCCGCCTTGAACTTATCATCGTACTCTGCATCATAGATTGCCTGGAAAATATCCTTAAATGTATGGTCATATTTTTTTGAAATGGTATCCTTTGTTGCAAACCAGAGATCCTGTTTCGTATCCAGAGCATAGTTAAAACAGCTTCTTGCAAAGCTTTCAATGGACTTGTTGATATTGTGCATTCCCTGTACAATTCCAGGTCCGTCAAATTCATGTACCAGTTCTTTTGTCTGAGTACCGTCTGCCGCGGTATAAACAAGCTCTACCTTTCCCGCCCCCGGAACTTTCATTTCAGAACCCTTATATACATCGCCGTAAGCATGTCTTGCGATTGTGATTGGTTTCTTCCAGCTCTTTACGTTTGGCTCGATTCCTTTTACGACAATCGGAGCGCGGAAAACAGTTCCATCAAGAATCGCACGGATTGTTCCATTCGGGCTCTTCCACATTTCTTTCAAATCATATTCATCCATTCGTGCTGCGTTTGGTGTGATTGTCGCACACTTAACAGCGACTTTGTACTTCTTTGTTGCCAGTGCAGAGTCAATCGTTACCTGATCGTCCGTCTCATTTCTGTGCTCCAGCCCAAGGTCGTAATACTCTGTGTTCAGCTCGATGTAAGGCTCCAGAAGATCCTCTTTAATCATCTTCCAGAGAATTCTTGTCATCTCATCTCCGTCCATTTCAACAATAGGTGTTGCCATTTTAATCTTTGCCATCTTTGCATCCTCCTGTTTTCTTTTTTCTATACTGTACATCGCTATATTTTGTTATTGATTCCCGCGAGCAACGAGCCACACAGCCATGCTTGCAGCTGGGGCTTTTGCTTATTCAAATCCCTGTCTCCTCAGGTTCTGTATCACATGCAGGATATGTTCATTTGCAAGCTGCTCTGCCAGCTCTGCATCCTTGTCGCGGATTGCCCTCAGAATCTGTTTATGTTCCCGGATAGATTTTCTTGCACGTTCCTCAGACACAACAGAACTTTTCCGCGCCCTCTGGACATATTTATGGAAATCAATCAACGTCCGGCTTAAAATCCTGCTTCCGCTTGCCTCATACAAAACCGTATGAAACCTGCCGTCCATGACCGCCACCTGCTCTGCGTTGCTCTTTCCTTCCTTTTTCATATGGAACTCGGAAAGCAAAACAATCTCATCCAACTTATCTAACTGTTCTTCCGTTATATTCTCCGTTGCCCACCGGGCGCACAATCCCTCCAGCGTGGAACGGATTGCATAGATGTCCTTGACATCCTTTGCGGAAATACCAGTCACATACGCCCCTTTATTCGGGATAATACTAACCAGCCCCTCCAGCTCTAACTGCCTGAGAGCTTCCCGGACAGGCGTCCGGCTTACGCCAAGCTCCTTTCCGATTGTATTCTCCCTCAGTTCGTCATGTTCCTGATATTTTCCTTTTATAATATCGTCACGTATTTTTTGAAATACGCGGCTGCTCAAGGAATGATCCTGATAGTCTTCCATTCTTATCCGCTTGCCTCCCGAATCTATAATGTAATATGTAGTTCCTCACATATACTATCTATTTTGTCAACTAATTCCTCATCTGTCAAGACCGTAACGCGTCCTTCCTCATATTCTTTCTCTACCCATGTCTTCAATGTGGTAACAAGTGCGGACCCCTTATCTACCTGACGTCCCTTCGGCAGTTTGTAGTAAGCGTTAATCCAATATGCGATTCCTGCCGCCCCGGATGTGTTGGATACGGATACCAATGCCGGCTTGTTCAGAAATTTATCTGTATCAAAAATATTGTAGATTTCCTCATTTTTCAGCATTCCGTCCGCATGAATCCCTGCCCTTGTCACATTGAAATTTTTTCCAACAAATGGTGTTCTGGACGGTACTCTGTATCCGATCTCTTTCTCGTAGTACTCTGCAAGTTCTGTAATCACCCGTGTATCCATTCCATCCAGTGTTCCGCGAAGCTGTGCATACTCAAATACCATTGCCTCAAGCGGTGTATTTCCGGTTCTCTCCCCAATGCCGAACAGGGAACAGTTGACTCCGCTCGCTCCGTACAGCCATGCAGTTGTAGAATTGTTTACTGCTTTATAAAAATCATTATGTCCATGGAATTCAATCAATTCACTCGGAACACCCGCATGTGCCATCAGGCCATATATAATTCCCGGGATAGAACGCGGAATCACGGCACCCGGGAAATTGACACCATATCCCATTGTATCACAGGCACGGATTTTTACCGGAATCTGATACTCTTCCATTAACTTCATCAGTTCCAGACAGAATGGAATTACAAATCCGTAAATATCAGAACGTGTGATATCTTCCAAATGACATCTCGGGCGAACCCCTGTCTCCATACATTCACGTACAACAGACAGATAATGCTCCAGCGCTTCCTTTCTCGTCATTTTCAATTTATAAAAAATGTGGTAATCAGAACAGCTTACCAGAATACCAGTCTCCTTCAGCCCGATGTCTTTCACAAGCTGGAAATCCTTCTTACTTGCACGAATCCAGCTTGTCACCTCCGGAAACTTATATCCGCGCTCCAGACATCTGTAAACTGCATCGCGGTCCTTCTTGCTGTATAAGAAAAATTCGCTCTGACGGATTTTCCCCTGTGGGCCGCCAAGCTTATGAAAATAATCGAAAATTTTTACAATCTGTTCCGTTGTATACGGTGCCCTGGACTGCTGCCCGTCACGGAATGTTGTATCCGTAATCCAGATTTCATCCGGCATATGATGTGGTACAATTCTATCGTTAAATGCAATCTTCGGGATTTCATCATAATGAAACAGGTTGCGGAAGACATTCGGCGTCTCAACATCAACCAGCGGATACATATGCTCTTCCAGTTCCAGAAGATTGGTCTGCTTATTCATAAATACTTTTCTGTTTTCCATGTTCAAATTCCTCCTCAGCAGAAACAATGCCGTTAATCGGATTGCAGTTTTACATCCGTGTATAATTGTATACATTTATACATATTTTGTCAATACGTTACTCCCTTGAGTTTCCGCAGTTTTATCCACACAACCTATATTACTGCTGATGACTTATA
>X357_Northern_Tamandua__coassemble_360_pt1 | contig 40498 bp, 36 predicted proteins | sample X357_Northern_Tamandua__metabat2_low_PE_004 | metagenome-assembled genome bin X357_Northern_Tamandua | reverse complement strand
GGATGCTAACCGCCAAATCTACTTTTTAAATTAATGTGTTTTGCTCTTCTCTATACAAGTAGATATAAAAATCCAATAATAGTATAACACATCTCACCTTAAAATTCAATGTTTCGTGATGTTTTTTATAGTTTTTTACTGTTTATTCATATTTACGCTATTGCAGAGAATTAACAATCCTATCTCCACAACCCATACCATCTCAATCCTGTCAACTCAACCTTGCAACTTGCCAATCGTGGATATGTTTGGTTATGGCACAAAAAGAAAAATCCGAGAGCCGAGGTTCTAACCCCAACTCTCGGAAATCCCCTTATTTCAAGCCTTTTTTACACATTACTTATCAACCCTTGACATCAACACTACGCACTCGACGTGCACCGTCTCGCAAAACTGATCAACTGCGACTGCTTTCACCAGTTTATACCCTTTTGCCTGAATCATGGACAAATCCCTTGCAAGACTGGTTACTTTGCAGGAGATATAGACAATCTTATCAACCTGATAGTCTAGTATTTTCGGCAGTGCTTTCGGATGGATTCCGTCTCTTGGCGGATCCAACACAATGACATCCGGCCTTTCTTCAATCTCATCGAGCACTTTGAATACATCACCTGCGATAAACCTACAGTTGCTCAAACCATTTCTTTCTGCATTTTCCCTGGCAGCCTCCACAGCCTCTTCGATAATTTCCACGCCAATTACCTGCTTTGCCACCGGTGCCAGCACCTGCCCGATAGTGCCCGTTCCACTGAAAAGATCAAACACAGTCATGTCGTGAATATCTCCGATGTAATCTCTGACAATACTGTACAGCACTTCCGCTCCACGGGAATTTGGCTGGAAGAAAGAAAACGGAGTAATCTTGAACTCAAGTCCGAGTATTTTTTCATAAAGATAGTCCTGACCATATAAAATCCGGGTTTCATCACTTTGAACTACATCCGATAATGAGTCGTTTAAAATATGAAGAATTCCGACAATCTTTCCTTCCAGATTCAGCGCAAGCAAACGTTCTGCCAATGGCTGCAACGGATATTCTTCCTGTGTTGTCGTTACCAGATTCACAAGAATTTCTCCGGTCGTATCTCCGCGGCGCAGAAGCAGATGACGTAAATATCCGACATGCTGCATTTTTTTATAATATCCTGCACCCAATTGCCGAAAATATTCCAACACGCACATGAGTATCTGGTTCATATCCTGATGCACCAGCTTGCAATCTGATGCGGTGAGCACATCATATGTGCTGCCTTTTTTGTGCAGTCCGAGTGACAACGGTCCGTCTTTATATTCATCCCCAAACGAAAACTCCATTTTATTTCGGTAACCAAATTCTTTCGGGCTCGCTTTCACACCTTCAAATTCATACATCCGCCCCGGCAGCATTGCACCATCCAAAATCTCCCGGACCTGCTCAGATTTCATTTCTCTTTGTGCTTCATAAGACATCGTCTGGTACATGCAGCCACCACACGCCGGGAAAATGCTGCAAACCGGTTCTCTCGTCTCCTTCGGCGACTTCTCCAGCACCTCCAACAGCCGTCCCTCTGCACGGCTGCCTTTCAATTTATGAATCATAAATCGAATCTTCTGTCCCGGAATTCCATTTTTCACAATAACATATCTGTCCTCCTCCGGCACATATACCTTTCCCTTGTTCGGAAATTCCACTTTTCCGATTATTCCTTCATATATCTGTCCCTTTTTCATCTTCTTTCCTTTCAATCTCATTTTATGATGATCTTGGCTCATTGTCAGCCCCTCAGGTTCCCTGCGGTATTCTGCTTCCCAACATCTCACAGCATAGCTGCTCGATGTCGGACATTCGCCAACCTCATCCCCGTGCAAGCACGGATGATCTTGGCTCATTGTCAGCACAAAAAACGGACAGGGTGCAGCACCCGCCGCATCCTGTCCCCTATAACTTTTCTGTTTTACCAATCAAACCTGATCTTCTTCGCTGAAGTAATCATCGAAATCATCGTCAAAATCTTCCTCAAAATCCTCCAGATAATCAGGCGTCAAGAATCTGTACACAGCATAAGCAATTCCTGCAACTGCTGCCACTGCACCGATAATTGCGAGAACCCAGATTATTGTGCTTTTCTGTTTTTCATCCTCTTTTTTATTCAGAAGCTCTTTTAATTTTGTCTCTGCAATCAGTTCTTCCACCTTGCTCATTGTATTGTTCATCTGCGCCACGTCCTTTCCCTCTTTGTTGGTAGGCATTTCTTTTCTCATATTATAACACTATCATTTTCAGATTACTACTCTTTTTTCAGTTTTGCAAACGTCGCAAACATCTTTTTCACACCCGCCGTATCAAACAGAACGGTTACTTCATAATCACGTCCGCCTTCCACGATATCCTGTACCGTTCCGGCACCAAACTTTACATGTCTCACGCGGTCCCCGATTGTGTAATCCAATCCCTTCTCTTTTGTCACCGCAAACTGTTTTGCCGCGGTCATCATTGGAGAGGAATACTGGAACGGCTGCTGGCTAAATGCCTTTTTCGCCTGCTGAAATGCACTCTGTACCGGAATTTCCTTCTCTTCCCGGAACGGGAACATGAAGCCTCCCTTCTCCAACAGATTCTCCGGAATCTCTTTCAGGAAACGGGACATCCTGTTGTACTGCGTTTCCCCGCGTATCATCCGCCGTCTTGCACAGCTAAGTGTCAGTTCCTGCTTCGCCCGTGTAATTCCGACATAGCATAAGCGCCGTTCTTCTTCCAGCTCTTCCGGTTCATCAATAGACATATAACTTGGAAACAGTCCATCCTCCATTCCAGCAAGATAAACATATGGGAACTCCAGCCCTTTTGCGCTGTGTAATGTCATCAAAACGACATAATCCTGCTCCTCATCCAGACTGTCGATATCCGCAACCAATGCAACCTCTTCCAAAAATCCACTCAGAGTTGCCTCTTTATCTTCATCGGCACAGCTGTCCTCATAAGCGGCGATCTTGCTGAGCAGCTCATCAATATTTTCAATTCGTGCCTGTGCATCCTCTTTATCTTCCGCCTCCAAAGTCTCAATGTAAGCCGTCATTTCAATGATTTCCTTCATCAAATCCGACAGGCTTTCCTGCCCAACTCTTCCTTTGAAATATTCAATCAACGCAACAAACGAATCCAGTTTGGCAGCACTTCTTCCGATGTTCGGAATCAAATCCAGCCCTTGCAGTGCCTCGTAGAATCCGATTTCCCTTGCAATGGCAGACTCCTGAACCCGGTTGATTGTCGTAAGTCCGATTCCACGTTTCGGCACATTAATAATTCTCCGCACAGCAAGGTCATCCTGTCCATTGTCAATTGTTTTCAAATATGCAAGCAAGTCCTTGATTTCCCGCCTTGCATAGAAATTTACGCCGCCGACAATCTTGTAAGGTATATTGCATGCTACAAATTTTTCCTCGAAAATACGTGACTGGGCGTTCGTTCTATATAAAATCGCATAATCGTTGTAACTGTTGCCCTTCGTACATCCGCTGCGGATATCATTCGCTATAAAGTCCGCCTCGTCAAAAGCGGTATCAAATTCACGCAGCCGAATCTTATCACCTTCTCCATTATCAGTCCAGAGTGTCTTATCCTTTCTGCCTCTGTTATTGCGGATGACTGCATTGGCGGCATCAAGAATATTTCCCGTTGAGCGGTAATTCTGCTCCAACTTGATTACCTTTGCATTTTGAAATGTATTTTCAAAGCTCAAAATATTCTGGATATTGGCGCCACGGAACTTGTAAATCGACTGGTCATCATCCCCGACCACACAAAGGTTCTGATATTTTCCTGCTAAAAGACTTACAAACTTAAACTGTACCGTATTAGTATCCTGATATTCATCGACCATAATATACCGGAAACGCTCCTGATAATACTCCAGAACATCCGGCTGCATCTGGAAAAGCTGTACCGTCTTCATCAGCAAATCATCGAAATCCAGTGCATTGTTTGCTTTCAACTGTTTCTCATACTCCCAATACACCTTCGCAGTCATCTGTTTCCCAAAATCTCCCGCCGCATTTATCTCATACTCCGCGGGTGTAACCATCTCATCTTTAGCGGCGGAAATTGCTGCAAGGAAAGAACGTTCCTTATATCTCTTTGTATCAATATCCAGCAGTTTGCATATATTTTTCATCAATGTTTTCTGGTCATCCGTATCGTAAATCGTAAAATTGGTATCGTATCCAAGCCTGTCAATATACCTACGCAAAATGCGCACGCAGGTGGAATGGAAGGTACTTACCCAGATACTCTCCGAGCTAAATCCAACAAGGCTGTCCACTCGCTCCCGCATCTCTCCTGCCGCCTTATTTGTAAACGTAATCGCAAGAATATTCCACGGATTGATACCTTTTTCTTCTATCAAATATGCGATTCTGTGAGTCAATACCCTTGTCTTTCCCGAACCGGCTCCCGCCAGAATCAGAAGCGGTCCCTCCGTGTGGTACACAGCCTCGCGCTGTGGTTCATTTAACGAATCATATATACTCATAAATTATAGCCTTTCTGTCTGTATTTATACTAATATGTAACTGTTCAGAACCAAGCAAATTCATACAAAAAGAGTACTGAATACTTGCATTCGTAAACACATTTTTGTATGAATTTATTTTGCGAATACGCCACACCGGGGAAATGCACAGCATTTTTGGGGGTTGGCTCCGGACAGTTACAATAATATTTTACTGTTTCCGGATTTCTCTCGGCGAACAGCCGTAAATCTCATGGAACATCTTATTGAACAGCTTATAATTTGTAAAGCCATGTTCTTCCGATATTTCCATGACTCCCTTCTGTGTGTTGCAGATATCCTGATAAATGTGCATCAGACGCACCTGATTGACATATTTTGAAAATGTCACGCCCATATTTTGCTTGAAAAATCGGCTGAAGTATTCTCTGCTCAGATAAAAATGCGAGGAGATGTCCTCTAACGATATCGGTTCCCTGTGATGCATCTCAATATATTCCGTAATCTCTCCAAGCCGCTCCAGAATGGTACTCTTATCGGATGCATACACATTTTCCTCTTTCTTTGCAAAATGATTCAGCAATTCAAAAAAAACCGCCATCGCAATCGCCTGACTTTTCAGCCGGTATCCCGGCGGCTGCATAACATACATCGGCGGAAGCCCTTTTAGCATCTCACAGACCCCAAGGTAGGAATCTAACTGCTCCTTTTGCAGTTCTTCTCTCGTACAGAAAAAACGATACGCATCCATATCCGGAACAAAATTTTTCAAACTGTTTCTGGAAAAGTGTATCATAATCATCATGGACGCGTTCACGCATTTCACCTCATGCATCTGGTTGGAATCTATTACTACATAATCTCCGGCGACAACCTGATAATCTCTTCCGTCAATCATAATTGCACCATTTCCATTCAACACGTAAATCAATTCAATTGCAGAATGCCAGTGGACCGGATTGTATTTTCCCTTGTCTGTATAATAATGAATCTGTACTCCGGTACGCTCCAGTTTGAAGAGTGGTTCATAAATCATTATAGTCTCCTTCATTGTTTTTCGCCCGATTTGTTATTATGCCGCGTCCCCAAATGGGACGGCCCCTCCGGGGGATGCGCGGCCGCTTTCTGCGGTTCCGCAGAAACAGCTTTATGCGCAGGTATAATAACTTCCGTTATTATGCCGCGTCCCCAAATGGGACGGCCCCTCCGGGGGATGCGCGGCCGCTTTCTGCGGTTCCGCAGAAACAGCTTTATGCGCAGGTATAATAACTTCCGTTATTATACCATGCCCGCCCGAAAAATTCACCCCTTGAAAAAACGTTACCGAAATGCTTGCTATCTGGTTTTGAATACTATATAATAACTATGTTGAGGTGATAATATGACTATAGATTCTAACGATATATTAAACAGCATTTTGGAGAGTATCTCCCGTATTGATTATGTCCACTCCGGGGACATTCCTAATATTAACCTGTATATGGACCAAGTAACAACATTTATGGAATCACAGCTTGCATCTACCAAACGGTATGAGTCGGACAAGATTTTAACAAAAACGATGATTAACAACTATGCGAAAAATAATCTGCTGCCGCCGCCGGATAAAAAGAAATATTCCAAAGAGCATGTACTTGTCCTGATTTTTATTTACTACTTTAAAAATATTCTTTCCATCAAGGACATTGAAACTTTGTTGAAGCCGATTACAGAGACATATTTCCACACCGACAGTAAACTGTCCATGACAGACATTTATGAAGAAATCTGCTCAATGGAAAAGGCTCAGATTGAACCGCTCCAGAAAGAATTGAAAGGGACATTCGAACGCGCGGAGAATTCCTTTGCCGGCGCTCCGGAAGCGGAAAAAGAAAAACTGCAGCTCTTCTCCTTTATCTGCAGCCTTAGTTTTGATGTCTATGTAAAAAAACTTTTGATTGAAAAGTTACTCGATGAAGTAAACCCAGAGAAATAAGGAATGAAACACAAAAGGGAGCCCAATGAAACAGGTTCCCTCTTTTGTTTCATGCCTTTCCTTTTTCCTGCTGTCCCATACGTTCAAACACCATATCGTAGCCATCATTCCCATAATTCAGTGAACGGTTCACTCTGCTGATTGTTGCCGTAGACGCCCCGGTTTTCTCAGCAATTTCAAGATAAGTCCTTTTCTCTCTCAGCATCTTCGCCACTTCAAATCTCTGGGAAAGAGATAAAAGCTCATTGATGGTACAGATATCCTCAAAAAAAGTATAACATTCTTCCTTATCCCGCAGACTCAATATCGCGCTAAACAGATAGTCTACCGACTCGGTTCTTATTTTCTTACTCATATTCCCGTACTCCTTTGTTAATCAAAGACTATTTCTGATTTTAGCACATTAAATTTATAAAGTCCACCTTTTATTCAAATGTTTTGAAACAATTCAGATATGGTTTCAATTTTTCAAAATCTGTCGTCACTATAAGTTCTTCCGGGAAACCACAATAGTCCAGCAATTTTTGTACATTACAGAAGTTTCCGGCATCTACATCCACATGTGCATCACTTCCGGTTGTCACAGGGACATCGTACTGACGGCACAAATCCAGCATTTTCAGCAGATTTTCTCTGGTGCCTACGCGGAAACTTTTTTCTCTCAGCGATGAATTATTCAGTTCCAGCAGCGTTCCTGTCTCTTTCGCGGTTTTCACCAACACCTCATAATCAATCGGGAATCTTCCGTCATCCGGATGTCCAATGATATTTACATATGGTTTCTTCATAACCTCCACATATGCATTTGTCACGTCTTCTATCGTATGTCCCGCGCCAAAACAAGGCACATGCATACTTGCGACAACAATATCCATTTCTCTGCAAACCTGTTCCGGCAAATCTACCGTTCCGGAGGTATCCATAATGTTAAGCTCTGCACCAAACAGCATTTTCACCCCACTAATTTCTCTCGGAATCACATCCAGGTTCTGGAAATAATAAAGTCCGCATGTTCCCGGCATCTCTGGCGCATGTTCCGTCAATGCCTGAACTTTCATTCCTCTTCGTGCTGCTGCGGCAGCCATCTCCCGGATTGTACTGTATGCATGCCCGCTTACCAATGTATGGGCATGTGTATCCGCAATTATCTTCATCTTATTTCCATTCCTTTCACTCCTATTTTGATATCAGGTATTTACATACCTTTTGTTATTCTATCATATTTTATATCAGATTTTGCCAAAAAATATTTTGCAAATGAATTTTATATTTTTACATATTATCTGTCCCAGTGCAGATACTGTTTTTGAGGTGATTTTCATGTCAGAAAAAGAAAAAAATGAAAAACTGATTGACGATTTTGATTATCTGCAAAATGCGGCATCCGTTATGGACTGCACGGGACTGATTCCATTTCTTCCGACTTCCGAGGCAGAACTGGAATCTTACAATGACGTTTATCACTACATGTCGCCCTGCCATCTGAAAGAACCGGTATATGAATCCTCTGATACAGAGAAGCCATCCCCGGAACATTGACATTTTTTCGCAGGATATTATACTTTTTCACAAGATATTGTATTTTTTCATTGTCCTCACTTCTATAAAATGCTATAATATTCATACCTTTGGTTGACAAGAGCACACGTGTCTCAAGTCATGGTATTTTCCTGCCAACTGATGGTATTGTAATTGAATTTACGAAAGAGAGGATTATAGATAATGAAGTGTCCGATATGCGGAAAAGATGTAGAGTTACAGAAGAAACAAGTTGGCACCGACGAAAACGGCGAGCCGGTATTCAATCAATATGCCGTTTGCAGGGACTGTAGAAAGCAGTGGAATCTGGATAAACAGCGTGCGAAAAGAGCGGCTGCCAGGGAACATACAGATTCAACAGCGCCTGCTGGTACAAAAGGTGGGGAGAAGGAGGAAAAACAGGCACAGCCTGCTGTGAAAGCCTCAAAAACATCACAGCCGGCTGTAAAAAACGGAGCATCTGAACCAGCTGTAAAAACAGACGCACAAAAAAAGCGGCCAGTAAATACATCTGCGAAAAAACTGCCGGCTGACGCACCTGTCAGAAAGCATCCTTCTGACGAAACCGAGCGAATATGCCGCCTGCGTGAGAACGCAGAACACGCACCTTCCGGAGACGGTGAGAAGAAATCGCGCAGACGTCCGGAAGATGGAGCCGCTGCTCAGAAAAAACAGCAGGAAAACGGAGCCGCTGCTCAGAAAAAACGGCAGGAAGGCCAAACCGCCGCTCGCAGAAAACGACCGGAAGCGGAAAATACCGCTCAAAGAAAACGTCCGGAGAACGGAATCGCTGCCCGCAGAAGACGTCCGGAAGACGGAGTTCCTCAAGGAAAACGCCCGGCTAACGCTCATCCAAAGAAGCGCCCGCAAGCGGACGGACCGATTAGCGATGCTGATACTACGGAGCAGAAATACGGTAACATTCCTTCCAAACAGGTTCGTACCAAGCGGGAGACTGCTGTCAGAAAAGGGTACGAAGATATGCTCTCCACAGACCCTTCTTACAATGCGAGGAAGAAAGAAAAACCGGTAACAAAAGCTTCTCAGCGTCATATGAATGCATATGATGATTTTCATAATGAAGAAGATTTAGAAGACGAATACATCCCGGCTGCAAGATTCCGTGTTATCCGCGTGATTTTTGGTATCCTGTCGGTCGTTACATTTGGTTACTTTGCCTATTGCGGGTTACTTGCCGGATTGAATAGTGTCTCCTCCGGAAGTAACACATCCACCGGAACAACCTATATCATACTTGCCCTGTGCATGCTTGTTTCCGGACTGCTGCTCCTGATTATGCAGAAGTCCAACTCTGTGTTCGCATTCCTGCTGCCATTGGCTGCTTATCTGGGCGGCAGTGTGTTTGCTTTCCTGAAGCGTTCCGGAGACAGCAAACTGTTATATTTTGCAATTGCAGGTGCTGTACTTACCGTGATTTTCCTGATTCTGACCATCGTTTCACGCGGCGGTTCCGACGAGGACGATTACGATCCATCCGAAGATTATGATGATCCTTTCGAGGATGACTTTGAATAAATTAATACTCTGATTCTATTCAGGCGGGAGCTTTCTGATCGAAACTCCCGTTTCTTATATTCATTTATATTCCACCGAGACCTTCCTGTAATTGATGCTCCCTTATCTGAAATCCCTTATCTTTCCAACAATCTCCTGCTAATATCCAAAGCACTGTAAAGCACTCTCGTTACTATTTTCATCCTCAATTATATAAAAAGCAGAAAATTATCTATCGGAAACTGCATTATTCTTTCTATAACTATTCTAATATCATTTTTGCACAAACAATCTAGATTTTTTTACATTTTTGTTGTATAATATATTGTATAAATACATGCAAGAAGGAGAGGGGAACTCTATGAAGCAAAACAATATGTTAGCTATGATTTTAGCGGGAGGACGCGGAAGCCGTCTTCATGAGTTGACCAACAAAGTAGCAAAACCTGCCGTATCTTACGGCGGTAAATATCGAATTATCGATTTTCCACTCAGTAACTGCGCAAACAGCGGAATTGATGTCGTTGGGGTTCTTACTCAATATGAATCGATTCTTCTGAACAGCTACGTCGCTGCCGGAGGGCGTTGGGGACTGGACGCAAGAGACAGCGGAGTTTTTGTACTGCCGCCGCGTGAGAAAGCAGACTCGGATTTGGATGTGTACCGTGGTACCGCAGATGCGATTTCACAGAATATTGATTTCATTGACAAGTATGACCCGGAACACGTCCTCATTCTTTCGGGCGACCATATTTACAAAATGGATTATTCGAAAATGCTGGCATACCATAATAGCTGCAAAGCAGATGCCACAATTGCAGTTATCGAAGTTCCGATGAGAGAGGCAAGCCGTTTCGGTATTATGAATACCGACGAAGAAGGACGCATTGTAGAATTTGAAGAAAAACCGGCACAGCCAAAAAGTAATCTGGCATCTATGGGGATTTATATTTTCAATTGGAAGCTGCTCCGCAAGATGCTGCTTGCAGATATGAAGGATTCCGACTCCAATCATGACTTTGGAAAAGATATCATTCCAAGCCTGCTGAACGATGACAAACGCCTTTATGCTTACAAGTACAAAGGATATTGGAAAGACGTCGGAACCATTGACTCTCTGTGGGAAGCCAACATGGATTTGCTGGATTCCGACAATGCATTGGATTTGGGAGATTCCCAGTGGAAAATTTATACCGAAGACACCACTACTCTTCCACATATCATTGGTCCTGATGCTGTCATCAAAAATGCCTATATTACACAGGGCTGTATGATTGATGGCGAAGTACGCAACTCCGTACTCTTTACGGGTGCAAAAGTCGGCGCCGGCGCCAAGATAATTGACAGTGTACTGATGCCGGATGCTGTTGTCGAAGAGGGAGCTGTCGTTACCCGTGCATTAGTTGCCGACAGAATCCGCATTGGAAAAGATGCCATCGTAGGCAGTGCTGACAGTGAAAATATCGAATTAGTGGCAAAACGTGTAAAGGGGGCAGAATAATATGAGCAGCGCATTAGGAATTGTAAGCTTCTCCGGAAGCCACATTTATGTAGAGGGATTACAGGATTACCGTTCGATTGGAGCATTTTCTTTTCTTGGAAGATACCGTGCTATTGACTTTCCTATTTCAAATATGACAAACAGCGGTATTGACCGCATCCAGGTTTATATCAACCAGATGCCCCGCTCACTCGTTGAGCACCTCGGAACCGGACGTCACTATAATATTAACTCCAAGCGCGGCAGGCTTCATCTTCTGTTTCCGTTGTTTAATGGAAGCAATCCAATCTACGAGACAGATATTGCAGCCTACATGAACAATCTGCCTTGCATTGAAAATGCACATGACGAATATGTTGTAATTGCACCAAACTATATGATTTTTAAACAGGATTTTGACGAACTGCTGCAGAAACATATCGACTCCGGTGCTGACATTACTCTGCTTTACCATACGGTGGACAATGCCAGAGAAGCATATCTCAACTGCGATATGCTCACACTCAACCGTCAGAAGGGTGTGCTTTCCATTGATAAAAACCGTGGAAATGCAAAGAACCGGAATATTTTCATGGATACATATGTTATGAAACGGGAATTATTTATCGAACTGATTCAAAAAGCAGCAAAACTTTCTTCCATGTACACATTACCACAGATTATCAATGCAACCTGTGAGGATCTTGATATCCGTGGAGTTGCCCATCGTGGATTTTTTGCGGCAATCACAGATTTGAAAAGTTACTACGACTCCAATCTTTCTATGATTGATGCCAAAACGAGGGAAAGCCTGTTTGACGAGGACTGGCCGATTTATACCAGGACAAATGATTCTTGCCCGTCTCACTATTTTGACACAGCAAGCATCAATACATCCATTGTTTCTAACGGATGCCTGATTAAAGGAGCGGTTGAGAATTCTATTGTAGGACGTGGATGTACCATTGAAAATGGTGCTGTTGTGAAAAATTGTGTCGTTCTTCACGGCTCACACATCGGAGAAAATGTACATATTGAAAATCAGATAATTGATACGTTTGCAAAGGTCATTCATGGTCAGGAAATCATCGGTGCTCCGGAACATCCGGGCTATATCCGCAAAGATGACCTCCTGTAACTCCTGTTAGCAGATGAAAAGGCGTTGATTCATTTTTATGGATTAGCGCCTTTTCGATAAAGGTCTAGCCACCTTCTCTGTTCCATTCCGCTTCCTATTTATCTTTCTTTTTCTTCAATTTTAAAGCTGACACTACTGCTGCCACTGCTGCAAGGATTCCGCTTGCCCAACAGATTCCTGTGTTTGCGGTATCTCCTGTTTTCACTGACTTAGCTGTCTGGTTCGTTCCAACATTCGTTCCGCCAACTGCTGTACCTTTCCCTGAAGTATCTGTGCCTCCCGGTGTTGTCGTTCCATCTGGTGTTATATCTCCGCCGACTTTTTCCTTCACGTTGATGACACGGGTCGCTTCTGTTTTATTTCCCGCTGCATCACTTACACTGTATGTGATTTCATAGTTTCCAACCTTTCCGGTATCCACGCTTCCGGTTACGATTACATTTGTGGTCAAATCTCCGTCCTTATCATCCACTGCGCTCACACCAGTCATCGGATCAAATGTATCACCTACTGCGATTTCCGTCTCACCTGGCACTGTCAATGCCGGTGCGATTGTGTCACGTTCTACCGTCAGATACTGTACACCGGTTCTGGAGATTCCTCCATTTGCATCAGTCACTTCCGCATACCAGCCATTCACACCATCCGGTGCTCCTGTCCATGTATACTGTGCTTCGGAACCGCTCTCAACATCGTCCACCTGTCCGATTAACTCATCTCCGTATACATTGACATCCAAATCCGTTGTCGTCAGAATCTTTGTCTGCGGTACGATTCCAAGTGCCTCAAAAGAAACCTCAAAATCTTCCTCTCCATTGATACTCGCACTTTCTACAAAATAACTATTTCCGTCATTTTTCAGTTCTTCTGCCGTTTCCTTTGCATCATAATCATTCAACGACGGAGAATACGTTCTCACAATTACTCTTCCATTTGCCAGGTCAAAATGCATCAGTCTCATATAACCGAGTCCGCCTTCCGGCAGTCCCTGATAGTCAAACAACATGTTATATACCTGACGTTCTGTTCCGTCTGCTTTTGTAAAGGTATCGATTCGTGTATATGCATTATGGTAATGTCCGGACAGAACCATACATACATTATCATTGACTGCAACAACCTCGTCATGTACTCTCTGTGGCTCTTCACCCATACCGCCGCTTGCCAGCAGATATTCATGGAAGTTCAGGATAGCCTTACGCTCCGGATACTGTGCAAGGACTTCGTTCATCCAGTTGATTTCTTCGTCACCGATTCCCCATCCCATATAAATCATGATGAAATCAATTCCGTCTACTGTAATCAAATCATAATGTCCCCGGTTGTTCTGATAGCTTGCGCCATACCACGGATTCAGATTGTATCTGCTCTCACCGAAGTACTGACTGAAGTTTGTGTAATCTCCGCTCAGATGTCCGACATCATGGTTTCCGGCAAGTACTCCATATGGGAATCCCGCCTGATCCAGCAGTTGGTAAGCCGCATCTGCCTGCAGCCACTCCTGTCTGTTCGGTTCATCATCGATGATATCCCCATCATGGAACATATACTGAATATTCATCCGTTCACGATTCGCTATCGTCCAATTGTGAATATCTAGCTGATACTGGTATTTACCATCGACAACCTGATCCGGGTTTCCTTCATACGCCTCATTGTAATACTGTGTATCAGATTCCACTGCCAATGTGAAATCATATTCTGCTCTCGGGGTGTCGTTCTGATTGTTTCCTTCCAGCACTGTATCATACTGAGCCGGAGTATATCCTTCTCCGTTCTGTACAAGGACTTTTACATTTGCATCAACTAAATGATTTGTCAGTACAACCTCGCCCTGAAGTGTCATATTCTCGCCGTCGATTGTCCGCTCTGCATCCAGCTTGTCCCATCCACCGGTCACTGTGTTATATACATACAGGAACGTCTTCCGATTGTTGCTTGTTCCTGACCATTTTACATTGATGACTGCATTTTCATTTACCGTATCGTCCACTGCGATGTTAAATGTCTCATACGGGAATCCATTTCCGGAAGCTGCATCATAATCCTGTCCGATTGTTCCGGATTTGCTGCTGGCTCCGGTCTCACTTGTGATATTCATATCTCCAAGCTGATAACGTTCACCAGTCTTGAATGCAACACTCATGGTATCTCCACTTGGATCCGTCGCTTTTATGGAAAGAGTCGGATCGCCGTTTACAACAGTTCCGTTCTCCGGAAGTATATTTGTATCAATATCCGCAGACTCTTTCGGCGTCGTAAATTTTACCTCTTTTGCAGAGGTATTTCCCATCTGGTCGCTGGCACTGATATACAGCGTATGTTCACCTGCCCGCATCTCCAGTGAACGGAAATCATATGGAACAGTGATATTCTTTCCGTCCAAAAGCACGGTCGTACGAACTTCCTGACTAAATGCATCCGCTGCATTTACCTCAATCGTTCCACTGTGGTACTCCTGACCATCTTCTATGTTTGTAGTAATTTCCGGTGCTGTATTGTCCACGTTCACTGTGATTTCGTCCGTACCGTTAGAAACCCGGTGCGCTCCATCCTCAGTTGTCGTCGTATCCCAGAGATAACGTACTGCGCTGAAATCCTCTTCACTCAACGAAAATGTTGCATACAGAATCTCGTACTTGCTCGTTCCGTCTCCCATCTGGATTTCTTTTTCCTGAGAAGCAATTGTAACATCCTTTGCTTCCACATCATCCATATTGTCATGTTCTACTACCCCAAGGCCATACTTTGCCTGATAATTGCTTGGATATAATGTCTTTCCACTTGGAAGTACCATACGGATATTTTTCAACACAAAATCATCGTTGTTCTCAATATTATGTTCCAGTACGTTTGCCTTGTTTCCGGCATGGAACTGTACCGTAACTGTTTTATTCTCATAATCGAACAATTCTGCATCCACATCATATACATACGTGCGCCACTGATCATAGGTACCTTCATTAAAAATACCAACCACTTTGTCCCCTACAGAGACTGCATTTTTGAAGAATACGTCCGTCTGTGTCGTATCAAAGGCAAGTTTTCCGACACCATTCAGCGATTTTGATGCCTCCCCGCTTACGTCATTCCCATCAATCTGGAGCTGCTCACCATAAGCAATCACCTGCCTGCTGCCCGCAATCATTTCACCATCTGAAAGACTGAATCCACTGTTCTGAGAATCTCCTGTATTGGTAATTGTCCTGACTTCTGTTTCCACTGTCTGATACCCATCGCTTACGGTAAAGTAATACGTAAAACTCTGCTTGTTCAAAAGATCTACATTGTTCAGAAGTTTTGTGAAATGATTCTCGTTCGTCCGAAGAAGGTTATATATCTCATAATTCTCCTCCTCGTTATATTTTATATGCAATTTTACCGTCTTGATTGTCGTTTCAGCAGAATCTGCCGTCAAATCAAACGCCAATGACTGTGTCTCATTGTCAAATGTGGCTGTCGTCAGGTCCTCTACTGCCGGAGCACTCTCCGGTGTAGTCAGTTCTGCCTGATAATCCGGTTTTTCCCCGTCTGTAATCTTACCCGGAGTCGGTGCCGCATTATTTGCTGTCATCACACTTGTGTACATACCGTCCACGTACTGGTTCTGATAGGTGATGGATTTATCTACAGTCGTATCATCCGCACCTGCATCATTATAGGTAACCAGATCGATATCATCTTTAACATTGCTGCAGAAACGAATTCCCCGTGCACTTCCATTTGCCATTCCATCACAAGTAATTTCAATTAACTGTTTGTCTGAAAGACTTGTTCCAAATTTGTTATTGAAATCTTCTAACGTCAATGCACCGTTCTTTGAGTTTTTCACCCAGAAGATCAGCGTCTTACCGGTCTCCAGAATGGTATCCTCGTCTGTCTCCCACCAGATTGTATCACTGCCGGTATCTGTATAATGATAATATAACTTGTAATCTTTCAGATTGATATCCTGATTACTGTTGTTATACAATTCGATAAACTCATACGCATCACTGCCATCTACGTTCGCACTGTCCGGAAGGATTTCCGTAATGACCAATGACGGCGCTTTTGTCTGATCTACAGTACTTGCCAGCACTTTCACTGTCTGTGTCCCGGAAGTTGCCGTATTCACTCCGTCTGTAATGCTGACCGAATAGCTAAAAGATTCCAGACCGCTGACTGCATTTCCAGGAATCGTTCCTGTCAGCACACCATTTTCTCCATAAGCCATCGCATAACTTCCAACACCGTCCACATTGATGATTGCAGATACGATATTGTCCATATCCAGATTGGTATTCTCCACCTGAATGTCCAGACTTTCATTTTCGTTCACTCTCGTCACTGAGGTCACCTGAACCTCCGGTGTTTCCACGACTGCAGAAGCTGTGTATGTTCCGTTAATCGCATCCGGTTCAAATGGTGTCGCTGTTTGGTCGTAGAGAACCGTTACACTGTCCCCATTGTACTGAAAACCGACCGCTTCATTCTCATCCAGTTTTCCATCTGAAGAATTTGCTGCATTATAAGTAGCGGTAGAAAGAATCTTTCCGGTCTTTGTCGCAACTGCTAAGGAACGACTTCCACTGTTGGACATTCCACTACACTGCACTTCCGCCAGCAGACTGTCTTCACTCACATTCCATTCTTTACAGAAATCTGCTTTTGTCAGTTCCTGATTGTATTCATTCTTCACCCATACCAGCATCGTCTGCCCAGCCGGAATTGTATTGAGGTTTGCCTTCCATACAGTTGGCTTGTTTCCATTCACATAGACGATATCGTAATAGTCCAGATTGATATCGTGACCACTTATATTGGTAAGCTCATAGTACTCATATACATCACCTTTTGTATCTGCATTCCTGGTGTTCGGTACGACTTCGGTAATCAGAACAGGGGAAGAAATATTTTCTCCGTCTGTATTCACCACTGTCACATTGGCACTGCTCGCATTATCACTCTGTCCGTTTGTATCGATGTTGCCGGCTGCCTGCACATTGATTCCGTTTCCTGTTGTTGCAAGGACTGCCGCCATGCACAGCGTTGCCGTCCTTGCACCTGTCTTCTTTCGCATACGCAAATTCCTCCCTTACTTATACACTGCTGTGTATGGTAACAAAACTTTGTTAAGTTCAAAACGCAATCGTGTTAAATAAAAGTCTTTGTTTTGCTAAATCTATGTATACTATAGAAAGAGGCACATTTCCTAATTTCGGAAGTGTACCTCTTTCTAAATAGCTTATATCCAGCTTATTTTTTCTCATACTGCCGGAAAAATCCGGTGAGTCCGTGCAGTGTCTTCACCAGCACCTTGATTTCTTCCTCATCCAGCCCATTCATTACTGCATCTGTCATCTGCTCATGGAATTCCGCATGATGAAAATAGGCTTTCTTCCCTTTTTCAGTCAGGAAGATAAATACAACCCTGCGGTCTGTCTCACTGCGTTTGCGTACTGTATACCCTTTGTTCACAAGTCCATTCATTGAAGTTGTCAGAGAACCTACCGTAACTTTGAGCTTAGCCGCAATCGAAGACATATTGCCACCGTCCAGCCCCACAGCTTCCATAATATGCATATCGTTATTCGTGATATCTTTGAATTCTTCTGTGATGATTGCCTCTTCTTCTAACTGCAAGATTTCATTGAAAAGATGCACCAGTACATCATTAATCACTTTCCGGTTATCCACGTGTTCTCTCCTGTTCTCTGCAAATAGTGTAACTGTCAGATTCCTTGTTGAAATATCTGAAGTCAGTATATCATGACTGCCATTGAATTTCCAGTCCTTTTCCATTCAGCCTTCCGGCAGAACTGTTACCTATGATTATCTCAAAGGAGAGAATCCCACATCATCCAACAGTGAACTCTACATCCGCCTAAAACGGTCATATCTATGTTTCACAAGCGCGGTTTCATCCATCGTCTCATAATGCTCCAAAAAATGTTGTATCTTCCGGGATAAATCTTCAAAAACCTCCGGTAGATTTTCCCGGTTTAATGGTTCTTCCTCATGGATTATCTGCTCGATGATTCCAAGCTCTTTCAAATCTCCGGCTGTCAGCTTCATCACTTCTGCGGCTTCTTTTGCACGTTTGCTGTCTTTCCAGAGAATAGACGCAAATCCTTCCGGTGATAAAATGGAATAAATGGAATGCTCCATCATCCATACCTCATCTGCCACGGCAAATGCAAGTGCTCCGCCGCTTCCGCCTTCTCCGATAACCACCGACAGAACAGGGACTTTTAATCCTGACAATTCATAGAGGTTTCTTGCAATCGCCTCCCCCTGTCCCCGTTCCTCTGCCTCCAGCCCGCAGAATGCGCCTGGAGTGTCTACGAAACAAATCACAGGACGGCCAAATTTTTCTGCCTGTTTCATCAGCCGCAGTGATTTCCTGTAGCCGTCCGGGGATACCATGCCAAAATTATGCTCGATATTCGATTTCGTTCCGTGTCCCTTTTCCTGTACAAGTACGGTGACGGGCTGTCCGCAAAACATTGCAATTCCCCCGATTACCGCCGGGTCATCCCGGAAGTACCGGTCGCCGTGCATTTCCACAAAGTCTGTGAAAAGCAGATTAACATAATCTTTCCCTGTCGGACGGTTTTTCTCACGGGCAAGCTGTACATGTTCCCACGCAGACATTTTGGGACCAATCTGATTCATGCCTTTTGTTTCTGTTTTCCCAGATTGAGACTGCTCCCCATCATTTTTCACAGACTGCTCTGTATCATTTTTCAGGCACTGCTCTGATAAAATCTGCCCCGGCTTTTCTTCCGATATATACTGTGAAGTTTCTTCATCCGCTTTCTCCGGAATGCGGGACTTTCCTTTTACAGCCCCATCCACAGCATGCATCTTCAGAATACGTCCCAATTCCTCTTTCAGATTCTCCCGCTCCACAATCTCATCAATAAATCCATGTTCCAGCAGGAACTCTGACCGCTGAAAACCTTGCGGGAGTTTCTGTCCAATAGTCTGCTCAATAACACGAGGTCCCGCGAATCCAATCAGCGCATTCGGCTCTGCCAGAATGATATCGCCAAGCATTGCAAAACTTGCCGTCACACCTCCGGTAGTCGGGTTCGTCAGCACACTGATATACAGTTGCCCGGCATCACAGTGACGTTTCAGCGCCGCCGAGGTCTTTGCCATCTGCATCAGGGAAACGATTCCTTCCTGCATTCTTGCTCCCCCGGAACATGCAAACAAAATGACCGGAAGCTTTTCTTCGGTTGCCCGCTCCACAGCCCTTGTAATCTTCTCGCCGACAACTTCCCCCATACTTGCCATCAGGAAACGTCCGTCACAGACACCGATTACAGCCGGTGTCCCTCCGATTGTAACTTTTCCTGTAATAACAGCCTCATCCAGCTTCGTCTTTTCACGGAGCCCTTCCAGTTTTTCCTCATATCCTTTGAAATGCAGCGGATTTTCTGTTTTCAGTCCCTGATTCCACTCTTCAAAACTATCCGCATCTGCAACCATCTCGATTCTGCGGTATGCGTGTACACGAAAATAGTTCCGGCAATGCGGGCAGATATAATAATTCTTTTTTACTTCTTCCACAAATACTGCGGATTTGCACGAATTACATTTTTTCAGAAGACCGTCCGGCACCTCCGGCTGTCTGGCTGCAAATAGATTCCCTGCGCTGTTCACCGAACCGGCTTTTGCCGCAGTTCTTTTAAACATATGCTTAAACTTCATTGATATTCACTCCCGCAATCACATGTGTGTTCAAAAACTCAATGTCAAAATTTCCCGCCTGATAATCCGGGTTTTCCAGAATTCCGAATTGATAATCCACATTCGTATCAATTCCGTCGATGATAACCTCCCCAAGCGCGCTCTGCATCTTGGCAATTGCCTCTTCTCTTGTATCTCCGCAGACAATCAGTTTTGCCAGCATGGAATCATAGTACGGCGGCACCCGATATCCATTGTAAATGTCGGTATCGATACGGATTCCCTGTCCGCCCGGCAGATGCAGCTCTGTGATAGTTCCCGGCGATGGCCGGAAATGTTTTTCCGGATTTTCTGCATTGATCCTGCACTCAATCGCATGTCCCTGAATCCTGACGTCCTCCTGTGTCACTGAGAGCGGTTCCCCGGACGCAATTTTTATCTGCTCCTTTATCAGATCCATTCCCGTCACACACTCTGTCACCGGATGTTCCACCTGAATTCTCGTATTCATTTCCATAAAATAAAACCGCCCGGTTTTCTCTAACAGAAATTCGATTGTCCCTGCATTGACATAATGTGCTGCCTGCGCCGCTTTCACAGCCGCCTCGCCCATTTTCAGACGGAGCTCTTCCGAAACTGCTGCCGACGGAGATTCTTCAATCATTTTCTGATGATTTCTCTGAATGGAGCAGTCACGCTCTCCCAGATGGATTACATTTCCATACCGGTCTGCCAGAATCTGAAATTCAATATGCCGCGGGTGCTGAACAAAATGTTCAATATACATCGTCCCGTCGCCAAATGCCATCTGTGCCTCTTTCTGGGCTGTCTGAAATGCCAGTTCAAACTCTTCTTTTGTATCAGCGGTACGCATTCCCTTTCCGCCGCCGCCAAGCGCGGCTTTGACAATCACCGGATACCCAATACGGTCTGCCTCAGCCAAGCCTGTCTGCACCTCCAGTATCGGTATATCTGTCCCCGGAATCACAGGAACGCCTGCTGCCGTCATTGTATTTCTGGCAACCTGTTTATTTCCCAGATTCCGGATTACTTCAGAATTCGGTCCCACAAATATAATACCGCACTGCTCACAGAACTCTGTAAACTTTGCATTTTCCGAAAGGAACCCAAAACCCGGATGAATGGCATCCGCACCGGAAACCATCGCTGCGCTCATGATGCGCTCCATATTCAGATAACTTTCCGAAGACGGTCCGGGACCGATGCAAATTGCCTCATCTGCCAACTGTGTATGCAGGCTTTCTCTGTCAGCCTCTGAGTACACCGCTACCGACTCTATTCCCATTTCCCTGCATGCGCGGATTATCCGCACTGCAATTTCGCCCCGATTGGCAATCAATAACTTTCGAATCATATGCAACACCTTATCCAATCATAAATGTCAGCTCTGCTTTTACTGCTACTTTTCCATCAACCGTTGCAACCGCCTCTCCGATTCCAACCGGTCCTTTCTGCCTGATAATCTTTGTTTCCAGACGAATCTTATCCCCCGGAACCACCTTTTTCTTAAAACGACACTTATCAATTCCACCGAAAAATGCTATCTTACCTTTATTTTCTTCCTGTGACAGAATGGCAACTGCCCCTGTCTGCGCAAGCGCCTCTACAATAAGCACGCCCGGCATCACCGGCTGCTGCGGGAAATGCCCTTTGAAAAAATCTTCCCGGAATGTCACACATTTATATCCAACGGCATATTCGCCCGGAACATAATCTTCAATATAATCCACCAGCAAAAACGGATGGCGGTGAGGAAGAATCTCCTCTATCTGTTTTACATCTAAACTGTTCATCTATCTATAGCCCTCCCGAATCACTTCGCAAACTATCCGATACGGAACAATGGCTGCCCGTACTCTACGGAATCTCCGTTTTTCACATAAATCTCTGCCACTTCTCCGTCAAAATCACATTCAATGTCATTCATCAGTTTCATCGCTTCTACAATCGCAATAACCTGACCTTTTTCCACCTTATCCCCGACCTTTACAAAAGCCGGCGCATCTTCTGCCGGTGCAGAATAAAAGGTTCCGACCAACGGGGACTTCACGATATTTCCCTGTGGCTCTGCCATCTGTATGCCCCCGCCGGACACGGAAGCTTCTGCTGTAACCGATGCTACCGGAGTACCCATGACCGCCGGATTCACTGCCTGCATTCCCGGAGCGCCCATCGCTGCCGGAACCACATTCATATAATTCACACCTTCTGATGCCACTGCCTGTATTTTCCCACATTTCATGGAGATTTTTGTATTTTCGTTCTCATACTGAAAGGATGTCAGCTCAGAACCGGATACATGATCAATCAGTTCTACAATCTGCTCAAATTTCATTCCTGCCGCCTCCTTATGCTTCATACTTCTTTACCAGCAAGGTGCCGTTATGTCCGCCAAACCCAAGTGAGTTGCTCATTGCATAAGTCACATCCTGACGGACAGGTGCCCCGATAACATAGTCCAAATCCAGTTCTTCCTCCGTCTCAGTTGTTCCGACAGTCTGGTGGATAAATCCGTCCAGAATTGATTTTACACAGACGATAAATTCCACACCTCCGGCTGCACCCAACAGATGGCCAATCATGGACTTTGTAGAGTTCACTTTCAAATGTTTTGCCGCATCCCCAAATGCTGCCTTGATAGCTCTTGTCTCAAACAAGTCATTATGATGTGTGCTTGTTCCGTGCGCATTGATATAATCCACATCCTCCGGTGTGATTCCTGCCTCATGCATGGCATCTGTCATTGCTCTTGCAGCTCCGCTCCCATCCTCAATCGGGGAGGTGATATGGAATGCATCTGCCGTAGCGCCATAACCGACTACCTCTGCAAGAATCTCAGCTCCGCGGGTAATTGCATGTTCCAGTTCTTCCAGAACAACAATTCCGGCGCCCTCCCCCATGACAAAACCGCTTCTGTCCTTGTCAAACGGAATGGATGCATGCATCGGATCTTCACTTGGTGTCAGCGCTGTCAGACCTGTGAACCCTGCAACGGCTACCGGGCAGACAGAGCCTTCAGTTCCTCCGGCAATCATCACATCCGCATCCCCGTACTGGATGGCACGGAACGCATCCCCAATACAGTGTGTTCCTGTTGCACATGCTGTTACCACGTTTGTACATTTTCCGCGGGCGCCAGTTGCGATGGATACATTTCCCGCTGCCATATTCGTAATCATCTTCGGTACCAGTAACGGATCCACACGGGACGGACCCTTATTCAGCAAGGTCTGCTCTGCCTGGGAAGACGCCTGCATACTCCCTACACCGGAACCGATAATAACGCCGACACGGAATGCGTCTTCTTTTTCCATATCCAGTCCTGCGTCCCTGACCGCTTCCTGTGCTGCCACCACTGCATACTGTGAAAACAGCTCCATCCGTTTTGCGGTACGGAATCCGAGAATCTCTTTCCCGGAAAAATCTTTTACCTCCGCAGCAATTTTCACTTTAAAATCACTCGTATCAAATTTTGTAATCTCTCCGATTCCGACTTTTCCGGCTTTGATGCCATCCCAGAAAGAATCCACGTCATTTCCAATGGGCGTTACCGCCCCAATTCCTGTTACAACTACTCTTCTTTTCATTCTCTCCTCCTTCTGCCCGTTTCCATTCCGCCATGTGTCCCTATGTAAGGTTACATCGCCATTCCGCCGTCCACACACAGAACCTGCCCGGTCAGATATCCTGCTCCGTCAGACGCTAGAAACGCGACAGTCTTTGCAATGTCCTTCGGAGTTCCGAATGTCCCCATCGGAATCAGCTTCATTGTTGCTTCTTTCACTTTGTCAGAAAGGACATCTGTCATATCCGTCTGGATGAATCCCGGTGCGACAGCATTCACCGTAATCCCTCTGGACGCCAGTTCCTTTGCGGCAGATTTTGTCAGACCGATTACTCCGGCTTTGGATGCCGCATAGTTCGCCTGACCGGCATTGCCGTTTACTCCGACTACGGATGCCATATTGATAATGCGTCCGCTTCTCTGTCTGAGCATATAGCGCGACGTATGCCGGATACAGTTGAAGGTTCCCTTCAGATTCACATCCACTACTTTCGCAAAATCTTCTTCACTCATACGCATCAGAAGTCCATCTTTCGTAATTCCTGCGTTATTCACAAGAACATCGATTCTTCCATAGTTTTTCACAACTTCGCCGAGGAATTGTTCACATGCATCAAATTCTGCTACATTACACTGATACAGCGCACCGTCTCCGCCATTTTCGCGAATCCGGGCAAGCACTTCCTCTGCTTTTTCTTTCGAACCATTATAATTGACAATTACAAATGCACCTTCTGCCGCAAGTTCCAGCGCAATCGCTCTTCCGATTCCTCTGGATGCGCCTGTCACAACCGCAATCTTTTTCTCTGCCATAAATATGTCCTTTCTGTCAATTTTATTTTCCTAGGGCAGTTAATTTATATTCGCTCTGCCAGTACGCCGAATAACCTTCTCTATATCTGCTACCGTCTGTACGTTATACACATTTACATCACGGTTTATTTTTCTCATAAAGCCAGCCAGTGTCCTGCCCGGACCAATTTCCACAAAGGTATCCACACCGTCTGCAATCATCCGCTCCACGCTCTGCTGCCATCTGACCGATGAACAGATTTGTCTGGACAGTAAGTCTTTTGTCTGGCTGCTGTCAGTCACAAATTCTGCTGTCACATTTGTCACGTACGGAATCGTAAGCGGTGCAACCGCCACATCCGCTAACACCCTGCTCAGCTTTTTCCCTGCCTCATTGAGCATTGCCGAGTGGAACGGTCCGCTCACATTCAGTTCTATCACTCGCTTTGCTCCTGCATTTTTCAGCTTTTCTCCTGCCTCTTCCACTGCTGCTTTCACACCGGTAATGACAATCTGTCCCGGACAGTTATAGTTTGCCACACTGACGCCTTCGATTCCGGCGATTGCCGCATCGACCTCGTCACTGGCAAGCCCAAGCACTGCCGTCATGCCGCCCAGCCCCGCCGGAACCGCCTGTTCCATCAGGATTCCACGTGTACGGACGGTTGTGACAGCATCCTTCAGCGTCATACCTCCTGCCACTTCAATGGCGCAATATTCACCCAGACTTAAACCTGCTGTCACATTTGGATGCAGCCCATTTTCCTCGAGTACCTTTTCCATTGCAAGACAGGTCGTCACAAGCGCAGCCTGTGTATATTCAGTCAAATCTAATCTGTCATTTTCCTCAAAACAAAGCTCTCTCATATCCAGAGCGAGCCATTCAGAAGCTTTATCAAATACCTGTTTTGCAGTGTCATATGTATCATAAAAATCTTTTCCCATTCCGGCTTTCTGGGCGCCCTGACCAGGAAAAATAAATGCTGCTTTACTCATAGATGGATGTTCCTTTCAACAATGTATCTGCCTCGCCTGCCAGTTTCTGAATCAACTGCGCACAGCTCATTTTTTCTTTGACCATACCTGCGCTCTGTCCTGCCATAACGCTTCCGGTATTCACATCTCCGTCTACAACGGCCTTCCGAAGCCCTCCAAGCGTCATTTTTTCCAGCTCCTCAAACGGCACGCCTTCCGCCTCTTTTTTCAGATATTCTCTTGTCATCTGGTTGCGCAGCGCCCGCACGGGATGCCCGGTTGTCCGTCCGGTTACTTTCGTATCAATATCTTTTGCCTTGATAATTCTGTCCTTGTAATTCTCATGCACCTGAGATTCCGTGGTCACAACAAAATGAGTTCCTACCTGAACTGCTTTCGCTCCCAGCATAAATGCAGCCGCGACACCTCTTCCGTCTGCAATTCCTCCGGCAGCAATGACCGGAATTTCCACGGCATCCGCAGTCTGGGGAACCAGTACCATCGTCGTAGATTCTCCGATATGCCCGCCTGCCTCACAGCCCTCTGCCACAATGGCATCCGCACCGTTTCTCTCCATGCGGACTGCCTGCGCTACGGAGGCAACGACCGGAATCACCTTCACTCCGGCCTCTTTCCACATGGTCATATATTTTTCCGGATTTCCTGCCCCGGTCGTTACAACCGGCACCTGTTCTTCCACGATTACTTTTGCAACCTCATCTGCATATGGGCTCATCAGCATGATATTCACACCGAATGGTTTCTTCGTGAGTTTCCTTACTTCTCTTACTTGTTCACGAACCCACTCTGCCGGAGCGCTTGCCGCCCCGATGAGTCCCAATCCGCCTGCCTCTGATACTGCGGCGGCCAGATGATATTCTGCCACCCATGCCATACCGCCCTGAACGATGGGATATTCGATTCCAAGTAATTCGGTAATTTCCGTTTTCATATGGTTTGTCGCCTCCTATAATGTCTATTATGCTTGAAGCTTTTTGATTTCTGCCTCAATGTCCCCGATTGTCTTGATATTTTCAAGCTCTTCTGTCTCGATTTTTACATCAAACTCTTCCTCTACTGCCATAACCATCTCAAATAAATCCAGAGAGTCCGCTTCAAGGTCTTCCTTGAACGTTGTCTCCGCTGTCAGTGTATCTGCCTCTACTCCTAATGAATCTGCTACGATTTCTTTGATTTTTTCTAACATATTTTTGTTCTCCTTTTTCATTTTTTTCATTTTTTGATTTTTGAATTACCATTGAATTAAGCTTGCACCGTAAGAAAGCCCTGCGCCAAACCCGGCGAGAATGACATGTTCTCCGGCTCTGAGTTCTCCCTTTTTATTCAACTCATCCAATAAAATCGGGATACTGGCAGACGATGTGTTGCCATACTCTCCCATATTCACCGGGAACTTTCCGATATCCTCTTTCAGCCGCTTTGCAACTGAACGGACAATCCGCTCATTCGCCTGATGTAGCACAAAATATTTTACTTCATCCGGCCGCATTCCTTCCCGGTCAAGCAGCTCCCGGATAACTTCCGGCACCTTCGAAACCGCAAACTTGAACACTTCCCGTCCATCCATCTGCATATACGTCTCGGCTGCTTTTGGTTGTTCTTCAAACTGTTTCTGATTCCGGCTGCTGCATGTCAGTACATTACCGCCATTTCCGGCTGAATATGTAACCTGCGCATAATGACCGGTTTCCCCTGCACGTACGACTGCTGCTCCGGCTCCGTCCCCAAACAGGATACATGTAGAACGTTCCTGCCAGTTCACGAGATTGGAAAGGCTTTCTGCACCGATTACGACTACATTTTTATAAATCCCCTGTCCAATAAACGCCTGCGCCGTATTCAATGCAAATATGAAGCCGGTGCACGCCGCGTTTACATCCATGCACGTCGCATTCACCGCGCCGATTTTTTTCTGCACCTCACAGGAGGTGCTCGGCATAATCCTCTCCGGAGAAATCGTTGCTACGAGAATCAAATCCACCTCGTCCGGCGCAAGGGATGCATCTGCAAGTGCAGCTTTCGCCGCCTCCGCCGCCATGTATGAGGTCGTCTCCTCCCCGCTGGCAATATGCCTTCTCACGACACCGGTGCGCTCCTGAATCCATTCATCATTCGTATCCACCATCTCAGACAACTTATTGTTGTCCCATGCCACTTTTGGAATGTAAGAACCAGTTCCGCATATTCTTCCTATCATAGTCCTCTTCCTGTCAATTGTTTTTATTTTAAAATGTTTTGACTATCAAATTATATCATCGTAAAACTATTTGTCAAGCTGTTTTTTATGAAAACAGAAACGAAAATGCGGCGGATGCATACCGGCTACGATACGATAAATCGTAACCGGTATGCATCCGCCGCACTCTCTTTTCCACATGTACAGAGAATCTGTCAGGCTGCGCAGGCTCATTGACAGGTCTCTCATCTCATAACCTTCTTAAGTATCTTCAAATGTTTCTTAAACGGTGGATACCGCAAATACACATCCACCAAATTAGACTTTTTCATCATACTCTTCTGATGTGTAAACGTATCATAACTGTTTTTTCCGTGGTACTGCCCCATACCGCTTTCCCCCACACCGCCGAATGGCATATTCGGATTTGACAGATGAATGATTGTATCATTGATACATCCGCCTCCAAATGATACTGTCCGGATTGCGTATGCTTCATTTTTCTTACTTGTCGTAAAATAGTAGAATGCAAGTGGTTTCGGGTGTTCTTCTATCACAGCAAACACATCCTTGAGCTTATCAAATTCCATAACCGGCAGCAATGGTCCAAAGATTTCTTCCTTCATAACAGCATCTTCCCATGTAATATCATCCAGAATCGTAGGCGCTATTTTCAAAGATTCCCTGAAATACCCACCGCCCGCCACGATATGCCCGCTCTCCATCAATCCAAGTAACCGCTCAAAATGTTTCTCATTGATAATCTTAGGCAGTTTTTCTCCCTCCAATGGATACTCTCCATAAAAGGCTGTAATATATCTTTTCATTTCCCGAATCAGTTCTGCCTTCACACTTTTATGCACAAGAAGATAATCCGGTGCCACACATGTCTGGCCGGCATTCAGAAATTTTCCCCAGACAATGCGTTTCGCAGCCAGTTTTACATTTGCCGTTTTATCTACGACACATGGACTTTTTCCTCCTAGCTCCAGCGAAACCGGAGTCAGATGTCTGGACGCAGCCTCCATCACAATCCTTCCGACCTTCGGACTTCCCGTAAAGAAAATATAATCGAACTTCTCATCCAACAAAGACCGGTTTTGCGCTCTGCCCCCGCGCACAACCGCAACATACTCCTCCCGGAATACCTCCCTGATTATCTTTTCTATAATTTCAGAAGTGTGGAATGAATATTCGGAAGGCTTTACCACACAGCAATTGCCCCCTGCAAGCGCACCAACAAGCGGTGCCATCGCAAGCTGGAACGGATAGTTCCATGGTGACATAATCAATACAGATCCATATGGTTCTGTATAAATATAGCTAGAGGATGGGAAGTGAATGATTGGAGTTTTCACCCTCCTCGGTTTTGCCCATCCCGGCAAATGTTTCACCGTGTACCGAATCTCCTCCAATACAATTCCAATTTCCGTCTCGTAAGACTCAAATGCAGATTTATTCAAATCAAGCCTTAGAGCAGATAATATCTCCTCTTCATGTCTTTTGATAGAATCCTGAAGCGCACACAGCTTTGTTATCCGGAATGCAACATCCTTTGTTTTTCCTGTGCCGAAGAATGCCCTCTGCAGCATAATTGTTTGTTTCATCTCGCTCATACCATTCCTCCCTGCTTTTTATGCCCCTTATTATACAGAGAATTCCCTCTTCTGTAAATTATCTGTTGACACTCCCCATAGCTAAAGCAAGAGGTTTTACCGGCTTAACCGATAATATTTTTATGCTTCTACAATCATGAGACACTTTATTGTGACGGTTTAGCCTGTCTGCCGGACTGTTGCCATCTGCCGCTATCTGTTACTGTTTCCCCGCCGACGAAGTATCATTTCCCGCAAGATACGTCATTGCGCAACTGGATAATACCCGGATTATCAAGCGGATTGCCGGGATAAGTGGTAACAGTGGGGAATTTTACAGAAAGGAAACACACATGAACGAACTTCAGGAAATCACAGATTATATCCATTCTATGAAAATAAAGAAAACCATATTTGGCGGCTATGAACGTGAGGATGTGTTCGTTAAGATGGGAGAACTTACCAGTATGTTCCAACGGTACATAGATGAACTCCGAAAAGAAGAGCAGGAAAAGCAAAAACATTTCCTGCATTTCTTTGTCATTCAAAGGACTGTCCCACTCATCTTTAGCATAAGACCGCGGAGTGAATTATGCTAATTGTGAATTTCCACACACGTCTGGCCTACGGCGCCGGATACTTGCAAACACCGAACCCGAAATGTTATGCCATACACTGAAAATTGCGCCCGGAAGGGTAGCCAGTGGATTTGCTGCAAAGTTCGCTGCCGCGAGCGACACCGCAAGCCCGCTGTTCTGCATTCCGACCTCAATTGCAATTGCCGTCGCTCTGGGATACTCTACCTTGAGCACCTTTGCAGCCAAAAGGCCCAGTCCCATTCCACACAGATTGTGCAATGCAACCACACCTAACACCAGTGCGCCGCAGCTCACTATTTTTTCTGCATTTACTGAAACAATTCCACAGATAATCATTACAATTGACACGACTGAAATAATCGGCAATATATCTGAAATCTTCTGAATCTGGCATCCAAATAAGGTTCGGATGAGGATTCCCAAAAGAACCGGAACCAGAATCACTTTCACGACCGACAGTACCATCGCCCAGAATGATACCTGTACCCAGGCTCCCGCCAGAATATATACCAAAAGCGGAGTCATCAGTGGTGCAGCCAGTGTGGATACAATTGTCATCCCTACGGAAAGCGCTACATCGCCTCCTGCAATGTAAGTGATGACATTACTTGCAGTTCCTCCCGGACAGCAGCCCACCAGTATCACACCGATTACCAAATCTTCCGGTAAATGAAAAACAACTGCCAGAATCCATGCAACAAGCGGCATTACCGTGTACTGTGCCACGCAGCCGATAATCACCTCTCTCGGATGTGAAAACACAACCTGAAAGTCACCCATTTTTATCGTAAGTCCCATGCCAAACATGGCAATTCCAAGAAACACCGAAGTGTAATCAACCGTCCATGCAAATCCGTCCCGCCAGAAAAATGCCAGGACAGAAAAGCAGATAATGATGATTCCAATATATTTTGTCAGAAAAGAACTAACCTTTCCGATTCTCTTCATTGCATTTTCCATAGCCTACACCTCGTAACTGAAATTATCAATCAGACGAGTCTTTCCGATATAGACCGCCATTGCTACAAGTACATCTTTTTCTGCCTTCTCCACCGGCTGCATCGTCAAAGCATCTACCATGGATACATAGTCGATTTCCGCAAGCGGTTCCGCCTCAATGATTGCTTTCATCTCGGTAAGCACGTCCTGTGCAGCAGCTCCCGCATGAATTACCTCCTGCCCCTTTTTCACTGCTCTGGACAGACAGAGTGCTGCTTTTCTCTCGTTTTCATCCAAATATGTATTTCTTGAAGATTTCGCAAGGCCATCCGCCTCCCGCACTATCGGACAGCCAACAATCTGAATGTCAAAATTCAAATCCTCCACCATCTTACGGATGATTGCAAGCTGCTGTGCATCCTTCTGCCCAAAATACGCCCGGTCCGGTGCCACAGTATTGAATAGCTTCGACACAACCGTGCAGACACCTTTAAAATGGATTGGCCTTGTTTTCCCACAGAGCGTCTCGGAAAGTAAATCAATATTCACAAATGCGTGCGGATTGCTGTACATATTTTCCGGCTCCGGATTGAAAATCAAATCTGCCCCGAGACCTTCACATAATGCACTGTCACGTGCAAAATCCCGCGGATATGCCTCTAAATCTTCGGTTGGTCCAAACTGTGTCGGATTAACGAAGTCCGATACCACAACGATATCATTCTCCTCGCGGCATCTCTGAATCAGACTTGCGTGTCCCTCGTGTAAAAATCCCATCGTAGGCACCAGACCGATTGACTTACCTTCCTTCTTCCAGTTTTTCACCAGGTTTCTTGTTTCTTCTACTGTTTTTGTTACCTGCATTTTATGATTCTCCTCTTTTTTGGATTCGGAGATAGCCTCTTAACTAATTCACTGTTATTCCATATCTTTTAACAAACCATGCTTTTCATAGCTGGTTATCCGGCTAATCTTATTCTCCTCATCCACAAAGACTACCGCAGGTCTATGTATTTTTGCTTCGTCCGGCTCATAACTTCCATAAGCCATAATAATCACTTTATCACCCTTACTTACACATCTTGCCGCTGCGCCATTTAAGCATATCATTCCACTTCCGGGCTCGCCACAGATGGCATACGTCTCAAACCGGCTGCCATTGTTGACGTCCACAATCTGGACCTTCTCATATTCCAGAATCCCCGCTGCTTTCAGCAGCTCCTCATCAATCGTGATACTTCCCACATAATCCAGTTGTGCCTGGACAACCGTAGCACGATGAATCTTACCTTTTAACATCTCAATTGTCATTTCATACTTCCTTTCCCTACAAGGGGGACTGTCCCCTTTTACAAAAAAGCACCTTCAGGGCATAGTACGGCTCCGAAAATGCTTTTATATCTTTCATATTCCTGAGTCTTATTTTGTGTAACTGTCCTAAACAATTACCGTATTCAAATATAAGCTCTTCTTCATTATAAGATGTAATACCAGTGAATCAGACAGAGTATAGCTTTGCCCGCAAATACTATCTCCGTTGCCCATTATAGCCACGGTAACATTCGTTTGTCAACAGTAATCCGATATCTTTCGCATAACATATTGCAATTCGAAGCCCGTATATTTATAATAGGATGTGTAAAATAATATTGATTATAGGGGAGCTGGTAAACCGGCTGAGAGGGAACTGCATTTGTTTCGACCCATAACCTGATTTGGATAATGCCAACGTAGGGACACATAACATCGATTTGATTGAGATGCCTGCGTGCATCTCTTTTTTACTTCATAGGAGGCTCTGCAATTCCTATAAAACACTCCCTTCCGGGGGCACAGAGGCATAAAGAAGGAAGGTGTCGTCCCACAACCGCGCCTCGCGGAAAGTTCTACGGATTTGCGATATTATAAAAACGACCTACATGCGATAATGCCAGACAGTTTTCCTATAATTTAGGACAATGGAGGAATGTCAAATGAGAAATTATACAACCCAGATGGATGCTGCAAGAAAAGGAATCATAACACCGGAAATTGAAACCGTGGCAAAAAAAGAAAAGATGCCGGCAGAAAAGCTGATGCAGCTTGTAGCCGAGGGGAAAGCAGCTATCTGTGCCAACAAAAATCATACTTGCCTGAACCCGGAAGGAATCGGCAGCATGCTTCGCACTAAAATCAACGTAAACCTCGGTGTTTCCAGAGACTGCAAGGATTACAGCATCGAGATGGAAAAGGTAATGAGCGCGGTCAATCTCGGTGCCGAGGCAATCATGGACCTTTCCAGCCACGGAAACACACAGCCATTCCGGCAGAAACTGACACACGAATGTCCGGTTATGATTGGCACCGTTCCGGTTTACGACAGCGTCATCCATTATCAGAGAGACCTTGCGGCACTGACCGCACAGGATTTTATTGATGTTGTACGTCTGCATGCAGAGGACGGAGTGGATTTCGTAACACTACATTGCGGAATCACAAGAAAGACGATTGAACAGATTAAGACGCATAAACGGAAAATGAACATCGTAAGCCGCGGCGGAAGCCTCGTATTTGCATGGATGAGCATGACCGGGGAAGAGAACCCTTTCTATGAACATTTTGATGAAATCCTTGACATCTGCGAAGAATATGATGTCACCATCTCCCTCGGAGACGCCTGCCGCCCAGGCTGCCTTGCTGATGCAACAGATGTCTGCCAGATTGAGGAACTGGTACGGCTCGGCGAACTGACAAAACGTGCATGGGAGCACAACGTCCAGATTATGGTAGAGGGTCCCGGGCATATGCCGCTTGACCAGGTTGCCGCCAACATGCAGGTACAGCAAAGCATCTGTATGGGAGCCCCTTTCTATGTACTCGGACCTTTGGTAACAGATATCGCACCGGGTTATGACCATATTACCGCCGCGATTGGCGGCGCCGTTGCAGCTATGAGCGGTGCAGCATTTTTGTGCTATGTCACACCAGCGGAACACCTTGCTCTTCCAAATGTGGATGATGTAAAACAAGGAATTATTGCATCCAAAATTGCAGCCCACGCCGCAGATATCGCAAAAGGAATTCCGGGAGCACGCGATATTGACGACCGCATGGCAGATGCAAGACGCGTACTGGATTGGGATGCACAGTTCCAATGTGCACTTGATCCGGAAACCGCAAAGGCTATCCGCGACAGCCGGAAACCGGAAGATGACCACAGCGACACTTGCAGCATGTGTGGAAAGTTCTGTGCCGTCCGCAGCATGAATAAGGCGTTAGCAGGAGAATATATCGATATTCTCTAATGTGTATTTGAAAAGGAGCAGATACCAACACGATGTTGGTTCTACTCCTTCTTTTCATTTTCATCCGGCCCTACCCTCCGCTCCGTCAATCGGACGGATTCCTGAACAGCCTCACCATATCCTGTCAATGCAGCAAACGGGGCGACTGTGCCGCCTTTCCACTGGTGATTTCCACCATAATAGGACAATACACTACAGCGGAGTACCCATCGCAGTTTTTAAATTATTTTTCCACTCCGGCGGGTTTTACTTCCATATCATTCGGCAGCAACGCACTCAGCAGAATTGACACAACAAACACCACTGCTACACAGTTTCCAGAAAAGATATCCTGCACAATCTGAGGAAATATATGCCAGATATCCGATTCTGTCGCCGATGTGAATCCCAGACCTACCGCCAGTGACAACGCAGCAATCGTTACATTCCGCTGATTGAATCCCGCTTTGGATATCATCTGAATCCCGCTTACCATAATGTTTCCAAACATCATAATCGTACATCCGCCCAGGACAGACTCTGGAAGACTGGAAAAGAAATTTCCGACCGGTGGCAGCAATCCCGCCAAAATCATGCAGACAGCCCCGACTCCAATAGTAAACCGATTGACGACACGGGTCATTGCAACAAGCCCTACATTCTGACTGAAGGAAGTGACCGGAGGACATCCGAATACAGCGGACATCGCGCTGCAGAATCCGTCACAGGACAACGCCCCGACAATTTCTTTTTCCTCGATTTCCCGGTCTAATCCACTGGCTGCAACGGCTGTGGAATCTCCGATTGTTTCTGCGGCAGATACAAAAAATATAATCGTAACTGCAAGGATTGCTCCCGCATGGAACTCCGGTGCAAACGGCATCAGTTTCGGAAGTGCCATCAGCCTCCCGTCAAAGATTGCTGATAAATCGACAACGCCCAGCACGCATGCTAAAATATATCCTACAATCAATCCAAACAATACCGATAACTGCTTCCAGTACGATTTTGCAAAAATATTAAACAGCAGACATGCTGCCAGCGTCACGCTGCCAAGTACAAGGTTCACAACAGAACCAAACGAATCACTGTAACCGCCGCCGAAAGAGCGCGTTCCTACCGGCAACAGTGAAAATCCGATTGCTGTCACAACTGATGCCGCAACAACCGGAGTCACGATTTTCCGCCAATATCTGGCACAAAGCCCAAGACATCCTTCGACAATCCCTCCGACCAGAATCGAACCGATTGCCACCGGATACCCATATGTAACGCCGACATAAGATAATATCGTCACAAACGTAAAGCTGACTCCCATAACAATCGGCAGCTTTGCCCCGATTTTCCATATCGGAAACAACTGAACTAATGTCGCGATTCCCGCAACAAACATTGCATTCTGCAGCAGCATGGCGATCTGGCTTCCCTCAAGACCACTGGCAGCCCCGATAATCGTAATCGGCGCCAGATTCGCTACGAACATCGCCAGAATGTGCTGTAACCCAAAGGGAACCGCCTTCGCAACAGGCACTCTCCCGTCAAGCGTATACAAGTTCTTGATATTTGCTTTTTCCATCTCTTTTCTCTCCTGTATGTTAGATTTACAGGAGAATTATAACAAATAATCACATACTTGGCTATCTTTTTCTTGTCTGGACAGACCGTTCTCGGACAGACAATTTAGATTGAGAATTCCGGAAACCCTGCTGCATAAGGCGCAATATCGTATTGCTGGAAATAAATCACAATACCATTTGGCGTCAGATAGAAACTATTCGGAGAAAATGTGTCCCTCAGCCGTTTTGCATAATCATCAAAATAAGTGTCCGGCGATTCCTTCAGCCGTTCAGCAATCTGATTTTCAATCTGCTTTATAATCTTTTCCTGAAATGTATGATCCTCTGCAAAGAAATCCTTCAATTGCATCCGCCTGCCTGTCATAAAGTCCCATGTATCCGACGTGCGGACTGTTGAGCCATGGGCTCCGCCCATATACGTGTATTCCTCCATATAAAGGCTGGTAATACAGCCGGCGTTATATGTTATTTTATAAGTCATAACAAATTCATAAGAATTAAACGGGGGATTATTCTTCTGAATATACCGGGCTGCATCTGCTGCCTGCGGATACAATACATCCCTGCAATAGCGTTCTTTGTTTTCTGCAAGAACCGCATAATATTCATTGATTGACTGGGACGCCTTCTGCCCACACGTCGAATGGAAAACGGGATATTCTATCTTATAGGTTAATACTTGGATATCACGGTAAAACATGTTGTCATTCCGCGAGTTGGTTACAACAGTCTGCATACTCTGACTCCGGTCGCTTTATCTATATAACCTATGAGATAATACAGAAAAATATGCTCTGGCTGCAGACAGATTGTCCATTGTCCACTGAGGGTCTAGCCAAAGATATATCCGTCAGATTATACAGAGGGATATTGTACGGCACCCCCTCCAGACTCGTTCCCTGTTTTTTCATTACCGATATACTCTAAAAGGATTTCAAAGATATCCTTCGTAAAATGTTTTATGATTTTACATCCAACATACATCTCATATCCCCCGGCTCCGCTTGCACGATTGCTATATGAAACAGCCCGGACGGATTTTCTGAAACAAATTGCAGCCACAGGCATCCAATGATTCCAGTATTTTTGTATCTAAATCCTCTATTGCCTCAATGTATAATTTAGAGACCATCCCAATTGAGCATAACGACATAGTAAGAAGTCCCGTAAACGCCCCCGGACCTGTAACGCGAATAAACATTAAACCATAAACCAGTGGCGGAACTGTTCGTATAGCCATAATAATCACCCGACCTATAATGCTGACCGGTTTTGGCACTATATTGGCAGCCGAAATAAATGCCAGCGGAATAGCAAGAATTGCACCGACAATAGTTCCCAGAAAAGCGATACATACCGTTTCCAGAAGCAAATAGGCAATACCGGAAGTCGTAAAATCAAAAAGTAACTTCTTATCCGGATGAAAAATTCCGCTGATAATATTTCCGGCAATTTCTAAACCATTATGTGTCATTTGGCTCAGTTCGATAGTTGTGCCTGACCATGCGATTAATCCGGCACAGAGCATTGCAGCCAGCAAATTCCATCCCCAACGATGCGCGGAATTTTCATATTCTTTTAAAATATTTTCATGCGGCATCCTCCGACTTTCCTTTATAAATCTTCCTTAGCACTTCGTCTGTCACATCCGCCGCTCTGCCATCATAAATAATTTTTCCGGAGCGGATACCGATGATACGATCCGCATATTCCAGTGCCAACTCAACATGATGAATATTCATTAAAATAGAAATATTCATCTCCTGATTAATCTTTTTAAAATCATCCATTACCTTCTTCGCCGTGACCGGGTTCAGCGCTGCAACAGGCTCATCTGCAAGGATAATTTGTGGATTTTGCGCCAGTGTTCTTGCAAGTGCAACCCTCTGCTGCTGACCGCCGGATAACTGGTCTGCACGGATATACGCCTTATCCAGAATCCCCACTTTGTCTAAGGCTTCCAAAGCCTGTAGCTTTTCCTCTTTTTTATGTATACCGAACAAGACACGGAAAAACGGCATATCCGGAACTTTTGCTGTTAATACATTTCGGATTACGGTTGTACGTGTAACAAGGTTAAAGGATTGAAAAATCATTCCGACTCTTCTTCGGAATCTTCTTAACAGTTTCCCTTTTAGACGGCTGACATCTGTTCCATCCACTTCCAGACTTCATTCCGTAATATCAATCATGCGGTTTATGGTTCGTATCAGGGTAGACTTTCCAGCCCCGGACAACCCTATAATTGCGACAAATTCACCCTGTTCGATTTTCAGATTTACATCATCCAATCCCTTTACCCCGTTAGGATAGACTTTAGAAACATGTTCAAACTTTATCATGACTATTCCTCTTTCTTACTTCAATAAAGAAAGACGGGGATTTGCTCCCCGCCTCCGCTAAGTTGTGTGACCTACTAAGCATTTAATTCCTGAATTAGTTTCTGTGCCTCACGCTCATTATCGTAATCCGAAGATTTTGCCGGCTTATATCCTGTATGACTGTAGATTGCAATTACTTCTTTTCCTTCATCTGTGTTTCCAATATTAATAAATGCATCGGAAAGCGCCTGTTATTTTATCTGGAATACATAAGCGATATTCCTGCTCTTCTACCGGAGGATTTGTCTCTTCCCCATCATATCCATAAGAACCCTTTGCAAATGTTGAAGAATCAAACCATTTGTAGTTTGCCGCTGGCTGCCGGGCATGTGCTCCGGTATATAAACCGGTTCTGGTGCATAAGCTCTTCGCACATGCGATGCTATACGATTGTTATGATAGAAGACTTCGATACTGTTTTCCGTAGTACGAATGTCTACTTTCTTACCAATAAATTCATATGGAACAGAATACTTGCAATTCCCCACAGTTATGAGATAATCGGGTTGTATGGTGGCAGTTGACCAGACAGCCGTTTCATACGGGGAAGCAGGTAATGGCATGAGGAAGTCCTTTTCTTCTTCGATAAATGCAGATAACCGGCTTCCTTTCTTTTTCTGGAAAGGTTTTGCATTAAATTTCTCCAGCTTTTCACGGATGGCACTATTAAGTTCTTCAAAGGTAAAGAACTTGCGGTTTCTAAGTGCTGCAAGAATCCATGTTTCAAGCACCCTTACGGTGCCTTCGGCATTGGTCTGTTGTGTTCCCGAACTAAAAGCAAGAAACTTACTCTGTGCCGGAATCTCCTTGGATGTAAAAAGTATCCCTCACAACTTCGTGATAAGGAGATGCCTGAAATATTGAAACAACTTTATGGGATAAATGTCTGTGTGTGTAAATCCTGTGGCGGTCATCTTGGAAAACCACAGCTTCGAATACCACAAAGATGTTAAATTTTTATTCTTTCATACGTTTTCAGAAGCCTCAAAGCTTGAGGTTTTGTTGTTGTACCTATTTATCTGAAAAAACTTGATTTCTGTAGCTTCTGCACATGAAGTCCTGTATAATCATGAGTAAGAACAAAAGATTGAAAGTCCATAGGTAGTGGCTCCCCGGACGCTCACTTTGTTCAATTAGGTCAAATCGAAAATGGTGTAAATGAAGGGGCAGTTTACTGGAATGCCAAAACTGCTTTTTCGTTTACCCCATCATCGATTCTAACCTAAAGAATTTATAAGGCAAATCATACCGCATGGCCTATATTCATACTATTCCGCGGATGCATTTCTTTTAAAATTTCAGCCTGATTTTTGGCAGCAATATGTATATAAATCTGTGTAGTTTTTATAGAGCTATGACCTAGAATCTGCTGAACACAGTTTACATCCCCCCCCATCTTCAATCAAAGATGTGGCAAATGAATGCTGGAACATATGCAGAGTTATGTTTTGATTAATCCCAGCTTGCTCCGTATACTTTTTCAGCATCAGCCGCATTGATTATTCCGTATATCGCTTTTCCCTGTTGTTTACGAAAAAATATCCACTTGCCTTAATTATCTGCTCATTTTCAACATAATATTTTTAGAATTTACAAAATTGATGTATTACTAATTTGAACGTATCTTCACTTCCTCCTTTCCCCATAAACCTAATCAATCCTGTATTCAAATTGGTACTATCCACCCGGATATTGGAAACCTCATATATCCTTGCACCGGTGGCAAAAAGAACTTCTATCACCGCCACATCTCGTACTTCATATTTTATGAGATTTGTTTTCTCTCTCATAGAGGTTCCATTAAAGAATACCTTCTTATCAAAAAGCACCAACGAAATTCAATTTCTTTCATATATATAAGAATATCCCTATAAGAAGCAAAGACTTTTTAACATTGCTATTCTTATAGGGATATTTCCGTAAAAAGGGAGAGTGACCATCCTCTCAGTTTCTATAAAATGCCAGTTCTAGTAATTCCTAATTAAGAACTTATTTTGCATCTTTTTTTACGCTTATTTCTGCTTTTCTTTTTTGGATATATAACCAACAACTCCTGAAAGAATACATGATCCGAATACATAGCAAAGAACTATGTTTCCTATGATTCCTTGCAAGAATGTATCTTTATATAAGTGTATGGAGACAAGGACTATAATACCAATTAAAGACCAAGAAAAACAAATTATTCGGCTCTTTTTGGCGAAAAAATTTTTCATAACATCGTCTTCTTTCCGTTATTAGGCTGGAGTATAATATGGTCCATATTTATCTCCGGTACTAGCAGTAAATGACCACACATAGCGATATTGAGGAGCTACGAAAGGTGCTGTGTACATATGCAGTTCAATGTATAAAGTCCCTCCTGAACTGCTCGCTGCTAATACTCCTAAGGCACCTGTTCCCATTGCAGCTATAACTCCTGCTGGTCCAAGTGTAGCTAAATATACAGCTAACGCTCCTGCTACTATAGCTACTGTAGTTTCTTGCGCCCATGTAAGTCGATGAGAATCTTTTGATAAAATTTCCCACCCATCTGCTGTAGTTCCAAGAGAATACGGAGTAATGGAATTTTCTATTTTTAAAAGAAAAAAAGATAAAAGAGTGCCGTTATACTTTAATATTGAAAACCATTGGTATCCCTCCTTTTTAATCAGTGTACTCCAAACAAAACTATATAAATTATTATACTCAAATTTGGAAGTAGACGCAACAAATATATATGCTTGAGTTTCCGCAGTTTTATCCACACAACCTATATTACTGCTGATGACTTATAC
>X357_Northern_Tamandua__coassemble_358_pt1 | contig 40790 bp, 37 predicted proteins | sample X357_Northern_Tamandua__metabat2_low_PE_004 | metagenome-assembled genome bin X357_Northern_Tamandua | reverse complement strand
AAGAGACCATTCTGGTTACAGATGGTGGCTATTGTGGATACGAAAATGTAAAGCAGGCCGCTGAAAAAAATGTACATCTTATCACAACAGATCTCAAGGGCGCTGATGTGGCAGATATCTATGCAGATTTTAAATTCTCAGAGGATGGAAAGGAAATCATTTCCTGCCCTGTCCATAGCTGAAACGAGGTCCTTTTAACAGTGATATTCATAAAAATCAAGATAATGTATTAAATTTTCAAGGTTCAATATAGTACAGAGACAAAAATATGTCTCATTTGTCGTTTAACTCATATTATTAAGAGAGAAGGGATTACATGTCAGAGAACAGATTAGAACCTACGCCTTACTTCCACAAAGATCCGATGCAATACAAAGATTTTGAAATTCACTATAACCTGGATTACTCTTTATCTCACATTGTGCCAAACACGCACAATTACTACGAGTTTTATTTTATTATCTCGGGAGATGTAACATATTATGTAGAAACCAAAGAATATCATCTTCTTTCCGGTGATATTATTCTAATCTCACCGAATCAAAAACATTATGCATATATTAACACCCTTGATAACCAACCTTACGAGCGTTTCGTATTGTGGTTAAAACCATCCTATTTAGACTCTCTTTCATCTAACAACACGAATTTATCCGCAATCTTTAAAAAGACATATTTAAGCAGTGCTCAAATTCGTTTAAATTCCGAATCCACCATAAAGATTCATAAATTATTAGAATCTATTTTTATTCATTCTAAATCGCAAAGATACGGTTCGGATTTACTTACAAATGCAAATGTTATAGAGCTTTTGGTAAATCTTGCACAATTTAAACTATTTAATCCGAACTCAAGCCCGGACTATAATCTGCTCTCATCTTCTCAAAGCGGAAACGCTCTGATGACAAATGTTCTTAATTATATTAACGAATACATTTACGAATCCATATGTATTCAAGATATTTGCACCCATTTTTTTGTAAGTCGTTCGCATTTATCTAAAATATTCCGAGAAGAAATTGGAATCACAATGCATCAATACATTATAAAGAAGAAACTTTTTCTAGCAAGACAAGACTTAGTCTCCGGAATACCTATTTCTCTTGTTGTAGATAAATACAGTTTTGGGAACTATTCTTCTTTCTTTCGGGTGTTTAAAGCAGAATTTGGTCAGTCTCCCAAAAATTACAAACCAACCAAAAAACTTTCATCATATTCTAAAAACTCTGATGGATCCGATAGCTGATGTCACATCAGTAGCCTTGACTCAAAATAAATACGAAAAAGTTCTCCTTACATGCGCAAAGGAGAACTTTTCTTTGTATTCATTTTCTCAGATTCTCCACCTCTTTCCGGATCAGAATCTCTGTTATATCAGTATGTCCTCAACAGACATGCCCTTTTGGAGTAGTTTTTTGGCTATGAATATCAGATGCGTTGAATGTTAGAAAAAATTACGTCCTTGAATGTTGATGTAAGTTGAGTATAGCATCGGCTTAATGTACTGACAGTGTAAATATTGATAACCGATGTGAATTTGCCGATATATATTTTTCCAAACTCTCTTGACCTCTGTCTGTCTTGGTGATATCATAATGATATCAAATAAATTCATTTCCTGAGAAGGGGGTTTTGTAACTATGAAAGAAAACGTATTAGAAAACAAAAAGCACGGTATGCTGGTACTGATATTGACAATTTTATTGTATCTCGCAGCCTGTGCCGGAACTTTCGCCGGAGGTTTCCTGTTAAGCCATGGAAAAGGGCCTGTGCTGCTCATTATCTGCATTGTGTGGCTGTGCATCGGCTGGATTCCGCTTTGCGGACTGAAAGTATTAAAACCGCAGGAAGCATTGGTGCTGACACTGTTCGGAAAATACATCGGTACACTGAAAAATGAAGGATTCTATGCCGTTAATCCATTTTGTACCGGCGTAAATCCTGCTGCGCAAACCCGGCTTAACCAGAGCGGGGACGTAGCGCCAGAACACAAAAAGAACACCTTGGCAGCCGCTTTTGGCAATGAAAATGTTTCTGCGGAAACAGCTAATAAGAAAATTTCATTAAAGATTATGACTCTGAACAACAGCCGGCAGAAGATTAACGACTGTCTCGGCAATCCGGTGGAAATCGGGATTGCTGTCATGTGGCGTGTCGTAGATACGGCAAAAGCGGCCTTCAACGTAGACAATTACAAAGAATATCTTTCTCTGCAATGTGACAGTGCCTTGCGTAATGTTGTCCGGATGTACCCATATGACGTTGCGCCAAATATAGACACTACCGGCGACGGAATACCGGATGAAGGAAGCCTTCGCGGTTCAAGTGAGATTGTCGCAGCACGCATCCGGGACGAAATTCAGGAAAAAGTAAAAGATGCAGGTCTGGAGGTCATTGAAGCCCGCATCACTTATCTGGCTTACGCCCCTGAAATCGCAGCCGTCATGCTGCAGCGCCAACAGGCTTCAGCAATTGTCGATGCACGCAAGATGATTGTAGACGGTGCAGTCGGCATGGTTGAGATGGCTCTGGATCGTCTGAATGAGAATCAGGTGGTAGAGCTGGATGAGGAGCGCAAGGCGGCAATGGTATCTAACCTCCTGGTTGTGCTCTGCGGCAATCATGACGCACAGCCGATTGTGAATTCCGGAAGTCTTTATTAAGAAACATTGTTGCTATTCAGAACGCAGACCGCAGACCCGCCTGCTTTGCAGGCTATTCGCTGCTGTTCTGAACCGTTACGAAACATTGTGGAAAGGAACTGAAAATCTGATGGCAGATAATAAGAAAAAGCAAGTACCTCTACGGCTTTCAGAAAAGCTATACAACGCCATTGCGGCATGGGCAGAAGACGATTTCCGCTCCGTAAACGGCCAGATTGAATATCTGCTGACAGAATGTGTCCGCCAGCGAAAGAAAAACGGCAAATATGTGCCAGAGCATCTGGACGAACCTCCTAAACTGGATATTGGGTCAAGGCTTCCAAGGGAATAAAATACAAAAAACTTTTATTTGATACACTCAACTCCATTGACTTTTTTATAAAAACCGTGTAAAATATAGACTCGTGCAGCCGGGGTGTTAGCGGTACCTTGTACCTGCAATCCGCTATAGCAGGGGTGATATTACGCAGAGGGTGTTGATTTGCAAAGCTGCCCTCGGAAAGTGGCGTTGAAAACTTTGGTCTCACACGACGGGAATCTGTGAACCGTGTCAGGTCGGGAACGAAGCAGCACTAAGCAGAACCTTCCGGGTGTTGTGAGGGCGCCGGAGTTGAGTCAACTACCGAGGTAACGTTTGCGGAGATGCATTCGAAGCGTAATGCACGTAAAAAAAGAAATTTTTAAGGCATCGGGGATTGAATTCCTCCGATGCCTTTTATCTTTTATTCAAATGCCTTCCACTCTTTTAATTTGTCTTTTTTCCTTTTTCTCTTCTTGCGCTCTTCCGTTACAACCCTGATTGTTTCTGTCCGAATCTCCTCCAAAATACGCAATGCCTCTTCTGCATCTTTTTCTGTGGATAACACGAAATTGTCTCCCGGATATCTCGCATCAAAATAAAAATCTCCTAACCACTTACACGCCTTTTCATCAAGATTGATTTCTATCTTTTCCTGTATCTTGTGCAGAACCGCACGTAAATTGTGGCTTCGCAAAATACGGATAGAATCTTCATCTTCTGGGAATCCAAGTTCCACTACAGCCTTCAGATATTTTTCTGCAGATTGCGCACATCCAGCGGTTACAGGATTAAAATTTCCAATATTGCGGCAAAAATCCATTCCATTTTTTGCGTACAAGTAATCATTGTCAGCTAACCCCAGATATGAATTTATTTTTTCCATAATAGAATCCCGTCCTTTCGAATTTCCCTTACTAATCTGCAATCTGATTCTTCAAACTGCTGTTTTGTATAAAAAATCAAATCCGATCGGTTTTCCTCAAACAAAGAACAAAGCTCTCCGCGTATCTGGCGCGGGACTTCTGTTTCTGTTACCGCCAAAATATCAATATCGCTCCCTGCTTTTTGTTCCATTCTGGAATAACTTCCAAAAAGCACTACAAGTTCCATACCTTCTATGTCCTTCAGCTTGGACACAAAAAAACTTAGTTTCTGTTTTGTTTCTTTTGTATATGGTAATTGTTCTACTCTTTCCAAAAAGCTGCACCCTTTCTCTTTTCTTGTTATCATTATATCAGCCAGTCTATTTCTGATTTTGTATCTTTTTCTTTATCTTCTTCTGCTTATCCCGCAATTCCCGGAAGAACTGTTTCATCATCGAACTGCACTCTTCTTCCAGCACGCCCGTCGTCAGCTCCACCTGATGATTGAACTCCTGCACATCAAGCAAATTCAAAACCGAACCGGCACATCCTGCTTTCGGATTCATACATCCAACAACAACCCTTGTTGTCCTTGCCTGTACAATTGCGCCGGAACACATCTGGCACGGTTCCAGCGTGACATACAATGTACAATCCTCCAGACGCCAGTCATTCATCTTCTTACTTGCCTTTTTTATTGCAATCAGTTCCGCATGAGCCAGTGGGTTCTTATCCGTTGTCCGTCGGTTATATCCACGTCCGATAATTTTCCCTTCATGGACAATGACGCATCCTATCGGGACTTCCTCCAGCGCATATGCCTTTTTTGCCTGCCTGATTGCCTCACGCATATATTTTTCGTCTACTTTCATACCCCATCCTTGCATAACTTACCAAATAACCTTTCATTCATCTCCATCGCGCCGTTACTTTTTACTCCCTCTGGTTCTTTTCTCTCTTTTTTGTGAATACATTATTGTAACACCTTAAATCCAATTGGAGGACACACTATGAATTCCGGTATCTATTATCTTTATGAATATAAGAATGACCAACGGCTCCGCACCGTTGGTTTCTTAAAGCTCTCCTGCAAACCAACGGCTTCCGTCTTGCAGCTTCAGGCTCGCCGAATCCCGGTCACAGCACAAAATACCACTACACTGTCTGCATTTTTTATCAAAAACGGCACGGCTGTTTCCAAAAATATTGCCACTCTTCCATGTGGTACACACGCAATCTCTGCACAGCTTTCCGTTCCCGATGACACATTCTCCGGTTTTTGCGATATTCAGCAGCTTCACGGCTTCCTGATTCTGCTGCCCGACGGCACCCGGCTCGCAGCCCTTGCCTCCAACGTTTCCTTTGATACAAGATATGTACGGGATTATCAGGAAAACGCTGCGAAGGAATCCAGCTCCAATTCTAATAAAACAACTGCGGAAGAACCTACTCCCGATTCCAATGAAACAACTGCGGAAGAATCTAACCCCCATTCCAATGAAACAACTGCGGAAGAATCTATTTTCCGTTCCGGCAGGACGACTTCCGAAGAACTGATTCCGGAAACTGCTCCTACAGAAGTTGATTCCCCGGTAAACATTTCTTCGGAAAGTACCCCTTCTGAGGACGACTCTCCGGAAGTTATCTCTTCGGAAAGTACCCCTTCGGAGGATGACTCCCCGGAAGTTATCTCTTCGGAAAGTACCCCTTCGGAAACGGATTCTCCGGGAGTTGACTCCCCGGAAATTGATTCTACAGGAAACGATTCTGCAAAAGCGGACTCTACAGAATATACCGTCCATGAATCTTCTGCGCAAGCGGACGAAACATCAGCAAATGCTATGCCCAAAAGAACGATCCGAAAAATCCGGCGGTCGGATTTATCCATCCTCCCGCGGAAATGCTGGAATCTTGCGAACAACAGTTTCCTGCTGCACGGATATCACAATTATAAACATCTTCTTCTCATTGAAGAAGACGGCCATTACTGGGTTGGTGTTCCCGGAATTTATGATATCCGCGAAGCACGCGCCGCTGAACTATTGGGATTCCCGCAATTCACGGATTCGTACAATGCAGAACTGTCGCTCACCTCGGATGAACAGAATCCACAGGGCAGGTTTGGCTACTGGTGCCATTATATTCCCTGACTCCCACAGTTAAAGCGTGGGGGCTACGGTGAAGTGCAGGCATTTTCCGATAGATTATATGATTCCCTTTAATTCCTGATATAACCGTTTTGCATAACTATCCGTCATCCCACAAATATAATCAGTCACAAGCAGTAATCGTAAATATAATTTTTCCGCGTCACTTTTTCCTTTCGCCTGCAGCTTATATGCATTCCGGTAATTGTCAGAGATGAAAGAAACCGTCCGTGTATCAATATAATCCAGTTTCTTATCGGTATCATAATACAGAACCGCCCTGACAGTACGCTCCAACAGATAGTCCAGAATTACAGCCTCCATCATCTCCATCCTGTATATGTCACTGGACGAAAATACATACCGATATGCAATATCCCCCAGTAAATCCATTAGTTTCTCACCAAATGTACCATAAAACAAATCATGTTTATATGTACCGCCCATAATTTCATCATAATGCGATGTAAACCCAAAAGTGACGCACCCCATCAGGAATCCCTGTACACGTACAATCCAATTTTTTACCGCGTAGCTTTCCGGATTTTTCACGCCCTGTTTTTTTCCGCGGACATACAGCTCCTTCAACTTTTCCAATACATTAAAGGTGGAGTCCGGGCACTGTGAACACAGCTTTTCCAGTTCCTCCAGCAGAGTATGGAAAGAGACATACCCTTTTACAAACGCATCCTCAATATCCGCCGTCTTATATGCCAAATCATCTGCCGCCTCCAAAATGTATGTCAGCGGATGCCGACAGTTTCCGGCGCCCGTTTCCCGGGCAATACCCTCAAAAATCTGACGGTCCGCATAATAATATCCCATCTTTTTATCTTTGATATTTCCCGTTGACTTATCAATACCGGTAGACGGCACCGGATACTTAATGATTGTATTCAGCAACGCATACGTCAGATTCATTCCATTCTCATCGACCAGATAATGCAGCCTCGTTACAAGGCGAAGCGCCTGTGCATTTCCTTCAAAATGATAAAAATCCTCCCGCATCTGCGGTGCCAGAATCTCATCGACCGGCTTTCCGCAAAATTCTAATTGATGAAGATTCCGCTCAAACCATTCGCGGATTGCAGTCTCTCCAAAATGCCCGAAGGGTGGGTTTCCGATATCATGGATCAACCCGGCACATTGAAGAATATGGCTGATATCCTCCTTCATCTGTGGAGTAAATCCACAGTTCGGACGGTATTTCAGAATGTTTTCCCCAATATTCTGCCCCAATGACTTTCCAAGTGAGGAAACCTCCAGCGAATGTGTGAGTCTCGTCCGGATGAAATCACTCTGGTCCAATGGAAATACCTGTGTCTTATCCTGCAGCCGCCGAAAGGAAGCGCTCCCGATAATCCGGTGATAATCTTTTTCGAATTCACTCCGCAAGTCAGCCGTCTTCTTTACACTGCCATAACTGCCCCTGGCGCGCTTAGTGGACAACAGTGTCTCCCATTCCATTTATCCTCATCCTCCTTTCGTAACAGTTCAGCCTTCCGGCAGAACTGTTACGCATCCTGCCATTTTGAATTTAGTCCAGATAAATCGGCGGCTCATAATCCTTTCCAAGCAATGCCTTCTTCCGCTCTTGATAGCCAAGAAATGCCCACTCTGTCATATCTGTCCACTTATGCTGTGTACGGTCATATACCTGCACATATCCGATTCTGTTCGGATGCATCCGCACACTGTTAGACTGATATTCATGTCCCGTGTACGGGTTCAACTCTCCAACCAACAAATCTTCTTTGACATCTTCATGCTTAATAACCGGCTCGAAATCATCGGAATCCGGTGTGATCGGGGATTGTGTCTTCTTCTCTTCTGCCGGCGTCTCTGCTTTCACCTCTTCCTGTCTCGAAACATTCTTTCTTCTCAGGAAAATACCGCCTGAACGGAAACGGTCTTTCTTCCTCGCATGATCCTCCTGCCGCGGCTCCCTGGCAGGAGCTGCTTCTGTTTCCGCCATCACCGGCTGTCCTTCCGGTACGCTGTAAGCTGTTTCCGGTTCGGACTGCGGTATGGCATTCTCTTCTGTGCTTACAGATTCATACGGGCTCTCTGCCTGCCCTTCGGAAAGTTCCTCTCCCTCCGTTGTATCCTTGATGGTATCTGCCGATATACCGTCCTCTGAATATGCTTCCTCTCCCGCTTCTTCCGGCGTCTCTGCTGTTATCCCTGACGATTCCTGCATCGGTATCTCTGCTTCAGCCTCTTCCGCATCCATCACAGACTCTTCTACTGCCGACTGCACATCCCCTTCCGTAACCGGTTCTCCTGCTTTCACCGTTTCCTCCAGCTCGTCCAGCTCCTCGTGAATCTCATACAATTCTCCAATTGTCATATCACGTTCTTCTCCTGCCGGCTGATTTTTGACAGCTTTCACAGGTTCCGCCATCGGTTGCTGTGCAATCACTTTTTCAGGCTCTCTATCCTTCAGTTTTGCCTGATTCGCATACTTCACTGCCGCGTCTTCCACAACCTGTGCGTCCTCTGAACCTTCCATCGGAAAGATACTCAGATAAAACGGGCATCCGAGTATTGCCGCGATCAGCCGCATATCCTGCTCCTGAAAATTATCTCTTCCCAGTCTCTGCGTCAGGTTCTGCCGCGACATCGCTTTCCCTGTACATTCTTCAATCAGTCTTGCAAGCTGCTTGATTGTCATCCCCTTTCTGCTCAACATAATCTTGACCTGTTCCCCAAATGTCAGATTTTCCATGGTGCTCCTCCTGTTCTCCACTTTTTCCAATGCGCTCCGGCGGAATCCTCTGCCTTCGCGTCTCCTATAAGGTCGTTCTCAAGCGAACTATAGAAACATAATAATTGCTTCATAAACCAATCGTTTTCTTTGTTTTCTATTCTAGCAAATTGATTTTTGAATGTCAACCGCCGGCAATTTGGACACTTCGTCAATTTCTACCAGAAATTTCCTTCTGTCAACAATTTTCGGTGTGATTTCCGATCCTCCGTGTAACAGGACATAAAAAGCCCGCCTAAAGGCGAGCTTAGCAAAGCAGACAGTAACAGTAATTAAAGATATAATACTTTCCTTATAGATTTTTTAAATATAGCTATCCCGCGAAAGGAGCAATACACTAGCGTTTTGTCTCCATCGCAATCATGTCTCCGAATAGCGGAGTTGGCATACCAAAACCACCTGATACATCCACGATCTGTCCTGTAGTGTATGCGGAATCATCACTTGCAAAGTATAGTACCGTTCCTGCTATTTCTTCCGGCTGTCCCATTCTCTTGATAGGAATATGTTTCAGGAAGAACTCTCGGAATTCCGGCGACAAATTACCCGATACTGCCTCCGTTGCCGTCATCCCCGGAAGTACCGCATTGCAACGAATGTTATCTCTTGCGCACTGGGTTGCAATCAGTTTCGTCAGATAGTTGATTGCAGCCTTACTGGTTCCATATGCAATCTGTGAAATGTCCGGACAGATACCTCCTACGGATGAAATATTGATAATACTTCCTCCACCGTTTGCTGCCATATGCGGAATCACTGCCTGCGCCGTCATAAATACGCTTGCAAGATTCATATCAATCGTACCAATATACTCATCATACTTTGTTGTCTTAATGTCCTTATCCTTCTGTGGATCGGAAGTTCCGAAATTATTGACCAGTACATCAATCCTTCCTTCTCTCTTGATTACTTCCTCAATCATAGAAGCATAAGTTTCCTTCCTCGATGCATCATTATACACGGTCTTTACATTGCATCCCTCATTATTCAGTTCTTCTGCTCGTGCAGCTGCTCTCTCCATATTTCTTGCTCCGATATAAACAACCGCACCTTCTCTTGCCAGACGCTGCACACATGCAAGTCCTATCCCTCGTGTTGCTGCGGTTACAACTGCAACTTTCCCTTCTAATGACATAATAGTACATCTCCTTTCTCTCTATCGCGTTTCCTAATTACTACATTATCACAATTTTCCAAAATGTTAAGCGAATTTTTAATTTTATGGGGCAATCAAGATACCTACTTCCCCAGATATTCTTCCAGCGTAATGCCCTGTTCTGTAATCTCTTTTGCCGCATCTTTTCCCACATACCGATAATGCCACGGCTCATACACGATGCCTGTCGCATCCGATTTATCTGACGGATACCGCAGAATGAAACCATACTTATAGCAGTTTTCCGCCAGCCACTGTGACTCTTCTGTCCCCGCCTGCTGGTCATCCAGTTCTCCGTATTCCCCGGAAGTGATATCCAGCGCAAGTCCGGTCGAATGTTCGCTTGTTCCCGGAACCGCCACGGATTTCTCAGTCTCTTCATACGCCTCCAGTGGAGTCTTCCCCTGTGCAATCCAGTCGGACATCGTCTGGTTAAAGACTTCTCTCTGATCGTTATAATCACGGTAGCCGGACACGATATACAGGTTCATACCCGCATCTTTCGCATCCTGCAGCATCCGGTTTGTCTCATCGGCAATCCGGCTGTCTACAGACTCATCCTCTTCAATGGCGGTCAACTCCGGAGTATAGGACGTATCCACCGGATGGGAGCTGTTCACAAGGACAAGACACCAGTCATCTGCATCTGATGCAAGCTGCTCTGCATTTTTCTTCGCAATATCGGCAGCGGATTCCCCTGCCTGTACTTCCTTCAACTGTTTTTCCAGTTTCTTATTTTCTTCCTTCAGCTCTGCCCCTGCCGTCTGCAGCTCCTTCTGTTTCTTCTTCACTGCGGACCGCGCGCCTCCTGCCATAATCAGCATCCCGAACAGTACCCCGACAATGATTCCTACGCATAACACCTTCACTAACCTGTATTTGATTCTCTGGTTAACAGCCAAAATAACTCTCCTATCTTTTAATGTTTCATGTATCTTACTTCAAATGTCTCAATCGTAATCGCTTTGTTGAACAGGCGTCCCTGTACATAGTCACATCCCAATTCCTTCATCACATTCAGTTGATCCTGTGTCTCCACGCCGCAGGCGTAAACCATCGCCCCCACACGGCGGCAAATATCGATAACCGCTTTTGCCACAATCCGGCTGCGGCTATTTCCAACAATATTGGATACGATACCCTTGTCCAGCTTCAACCCATCGAACTCCATAATAGACAGAATGGACACGCTGGAATCCTTTGCCCCAAACTGATCCAGCAGAACGCGTACATTCGCCTTCCGGATTTTGTTGCTTGTCTCTGCAAGCATCTCCGGATTCATCTCATGATTCGTCTCTGCCACCTCTACCTGCAGATATTCACAGGAAACATGATATTTTTCAATAAGCTGGAGAATCTTATCACCCACACGCTCATGGCGGAGTGTCGCTCCCGCAAAATTTACCGATATCGGAAGCATCGGCATATCTTCATTTTCCCATTTCCGCAGTGTCTTGCACACCTCTTCAAACACATACAAGTCCAGATACTGAGACAGTCTCGTCTCTTCCAGAAGTGTCAGGTAATTTCCCGGATTCACGATTCCGAGGTCTTTGTGGTGGTACCGCACGACTGCCTCCGCGCCGACTACTTCCTCTGTCTCGGCATCCATCACCGGAATCAGGCATACGATAAAATGTCCGTTCTTGATATCATCCAGCAAATCCTGCTTGATAATCGGCTCGTGATGTCCTTTTTTCAGGTTCTTATAATACTTTCTTTTTTCCCTTCGCATCATATTCTCTGCATCGGACACAAGATTATCCACATTGATGTCAATCTTCTCCCATGCATACCCCATCGTCACCAGCCCCAGGCTGATATTATCCAGCTTTTCATTTGCGCCGTGCACACGGTTCATAAAATCCTCATAGGAAACATTTTCCGAAAGGGCAAGGTACTCGTCCCCTGTCAGCCGGAATACCATAGAACCTTTGAAGAACTCCTCCAGCACTTCTCCGACACGGATTACAACCTCATCCCCGTATTCCCGTCCAAACTCCTTGTTAAAATTTTTCAGCCCGTTAATATCCACCGACACCGCGCCGAGGGACTTCAGTTCCTCTTGATTCACACCTGACAGATATCCTACCAGACTATTGCGGTTCAGCAGTCCGGTCAAATCATCATGGTAACTCAGGTACTCCTGCTGCCGTTGCATCTTCTGCAGGACGATTGTCTGCGAAATATATGGAATCAGCGCACGCAAAAATTCCAGGCTGCAGCCTCCCCGGTGTACATTTACCGCCGCAAGAACCGCCGTCTGGTTTTCCTCCAGTTCATGAAAGACGCTATAGCTGTCCTCAGTCGTATCTGTAATCTCCTGTCTGAGCCACTTCGGATACTGGTCCGGAGACAACATCTTAATACGGTCGCGCTGCCACGGGATATTCTCGGCGCACCACTCATATATCGTGAGAATCTCTTCCCCATCCATTTCTACATAATATGCATACTCTGAGTCATAGTAATCTCGGACTGAACTCAGTGCCTCATTCATAATCTCTATTATAGAACGCATTTTTTGCTTTTCATTCATATAAATATCTCCCCATTGCCACTTCAGATAAAATTATGATGCTGGGGACAAAAGGTATTTTGACCCCTTTGATACATGGATTGCTCCGCATTTCATGCCCCCGCAATCCAAAAAACATTCGAAATTCGCCCTAATCGGGCCACTAGTGTACTGAAAATCCATTCTGTGCTATTTAACTGAAAGTGAATGAGACAGTGCACTAGCATCAAAATTATTTTAGTATAATCTATCGAAAAATGCAATATAAAAAGATTTCATAGGGACGTTACAGCCCCGAAACAGGCGAAAACCTGAAAAAGGGCGCAAGCAAAACGCTTACGCCCCTCCTTCAATCCAATGCCGATATACAGCATTTTTATTTTTATACCAAACGTTTTCCGCTGTTGGAAACCCGCAGACGGTTCATTGCACGTGCAAGAGATGCCTGTGTATGGTAGTACTCCTGAATGCTCTGTTTCTGGCGGAGCTGTTCTTCGGCACGCTCCCTCTGCTCCTGCGCATGGCGCACGTCGATTTCCTCCGGGCGCTCCGCTGTCTGTACAAGCATTGTCACACGGTTGTTAACAATTTCCATGAATCCACTTCCGACTGCAACTTCAGCCCATTCCCCGGGTTCTTTTTCCATACGGGCGATACCGACTGCAACTGCGATGACCATATTTTCATGATTCGGCAGGACGCCGACTTCTCCGCCGTCCCATGCCGGAATGATAATCTGCCGGCAGCGTCCCTCATAAAACACACGGTCGCTTGCTACGATTTTCAGACCAAATGTATCCATAATCAGCACTCCTTTACTCTGCCGCTGTCATAGATTTCGCTTTCTCAATGACATCGTCGATAGTTCCCACGTTGAAGAATGCATTTTCCGGATATTCATCCATCTCGCCGTCAATAATCATCTTAAATCCACGGATTGTCTCCTTGAGCGGTACATATTTTCCGGAAATCCCGGTAAATGTCTCTGCCACGAAGAACGGCTGTGACAGGAATTTCTGAATTTTTCTCGCTCTCATAACGGTCGCTTTATCATCGTCAGAAAGTTCTTCCATACCGAGGATGGCAATGATATCCTGAAGTTCCTTATATTTCTGCAAAATTGCAGTTACCTGGTTTGCCACTCTGTAATGTTCTTCCCCTACAATATCCGCCTCCAGAATACGGGAGTTAGATTCCAGCGGGTCCACGGCGGGATAAATCCCCTGCTCTACGACCTTACGGGAAAGTACGGTTGTCGCATCCAGATGTGCGAATGTTGTTGCCGGAGCCGGGTCAGTCAGGTCATCGGCAGGCACATAAACGGCCTGCACCGATGTAACGGAACCATTCCTTGTAGATGCGATTCGCTCCTGCAGCTCGCCCATCTCAGTTGCCAGTGTCGGCTGATAGCCGACCGCGGAAGGCATACGTCCAAGCAGGGCGGAAACCTCGGAACCGGCCTGTGTGAAACGGAAAATATTGTCGATGAACAGCAGCACATTCTGATGTTCCTCGTCACGGAAATACTCCGCCATTGTCAGCCCTGTCTCAGCGACACGCATACGGGCTCCGGGCGGCTCGTTCATCTGTCCAAATACCAAAGCAGTTTTCTCCAGTACTCCAGATGCCTTCATCTCACTCCAAAGGTCATTTCCCTCACGGGAACGCTCTCCGACACCTGTGAAAATGGAATATCCGCCGTGCTCCGTTGCAACGTTCCGGATTAATTCCTGAATCAATACAGTTTTACCTACACCGGCACCGCCGAACAGACCAATCTTACCACCTTTGGCGTATGGCGCCAGAAGGTCGATAACTTTAATACCTGTCTCAAGAATCTCTGCAACCGGGCTCTGTTCCTCAAAGCTCGGAGGATCCCTGTGGATTACCCATTTCCGGGCATCCTCTTTTATTTCTTCACCATCATCGATGGTTTCTCCCAGCACATTGAACAATCTGCCGAGTGTCTGCTCTCCGACCGGAACCTTGATTCCGGCGCCTGTAGCAGCTACTTCCATATCTTTATGGAGACCTTCGCTGGCAGCCAGCATCAGGCAGCGCACTTCATTATTTCCAAGATGCTGCGCAACTTCCATGACACATGTTTTGCCATTGTTTTCCACTTTCAGTGCATCTTTGATGTTTGGAAGGTTTCCATCTTCAAATACCACGTCAACGACAGGTCCCATAACCTGTACAATTCGTCCTTTATTCATATGCTAATCTCACTTCCTTTTCCGCTTCTGCGCGTTTGCGCCGCTGCAAACCTCGGTAATCTCCTGCGTAATTGCAGCCTGTCTGGCTCTGTTATATTCAATAGAAAGTTCTCTGATAATATCCTGCGCGCTGTCTGTCGCTGACTGCATCGCAGTCATACGTGCATTATGCTCACTTGCATACGCCTCGACCAGACATCCATACACCATACCGACAATATAATTCGGCACGATGCTGTCCATGACAGCGTCAGCGGAAGGATACAGTGCGATTGCCTCACGCTGTACATTGAGCGGCATTTTCATTTCATTAAATGAGCTCCGCTCCAACGGAAGCAGCCGTACCTTTTCTACCTCTGACGAAATGGAATTCTCCATCCGTGTATAAACGATATAGACTTCATCCAGCTCCCCATTGTCAAACTGGTCAAGAAGAGCCGCTGCAATATCCCTTGCCCGGTGCATCGTCGGTTTCTGGACGGTATACTGGAAATTCGTGTCAATCTCTACTCCGCGTTTTGCAAAATAATGTCTGCCAAGCTCTCCGACTACGAACAGCTTGTGTTCTCCCGGACTGTCAAGAATCTCTTCTTCCACCTTAACAACATTATGGTTATAGGCTCCTGCCAGACCTTTATCCGCAGTGACAACGATGGATGCAATCTTTCGTTTCTCTGCCGGAATCTCTTCCCGAAGATCAAAATACCGGTGTTCCAGCTCCGGCACATGCCGGAGGATACGGGAGATTTCTCCCTGCATCCCATAAAAATATGGCTCTGTATCAGACAGTTTTTTCTTTGCCTGACGCATTTTTGTCGAAGAAATCATATACATGGCATTTGTAATCTTCATCGTGTCTTTCACACTGTTGATTCGAGTCTGTATTTCTCTGATATTTGCCATATTAACACCTGCTCTTCTTGAATTCCTTCGCAGCCTCCACAATCTTTTCAGCCAGTTCATCGGAAAGGACCTTCGTCTCTTCGATTTCCTGTGCGAGTTCCGGATGTGCACTTGCAAAATAGTTCAGCATACCTGCCTGGAATTCTTTTATCTTTGCTGTTTCAATACCAAGCATTACTTTATTTCTGGCGGCACACAATGTAATGACTTTCTCTGCCAGTGACATTGGCTGTCCAAGCGGCTGTTTTAACAGCTCCATCAGACCGCTGCCATATTCCAACTGCTCCTTTGTAGCAGCATCCAAATCGGAACTGAACTGTGTAAACACTTCCATCTCCCGGTACTGCGCCAAATCAATACGGACACTTCCCGCTGCTTTTTTCATTGCCTTCGTCTGTGCGTCTCCACCTACACGGGATACAGACAGACCGACATTAACAGCCGGCCTCATACCAGAGAAGAACAAATCACTTTCCAGGAAAATCTGTCCGTCTGTGATGGAAATAACATTGGTCGGAATGTAAGCTGATACATCACCGGCCTGTGTCTCAATAATCGGAAGGGCTGTGATAGAACCTCCGCCAAGCGCCTCGCTCAGGCGGCTGGAACGCTCAAGCAGTCTGGAATGCAGATAGAATACATCCCCTGGATATGCCTCACGTCCGGGTGAGCGTCCAAGCAGCAGAGACAGTGCACGGTATGCAACCGCATGTTTTGATAAATCATCATACACAATGAGCACATCTTTTCCCTGATGCATGAAATGTTCTGCCATCGCGGTTCCCGCATATGGCGCAATGTACTGCAGCGGCGCGCAGTCGCTCGCCGTGGATGCCACAACAATCGTGTAATCCATCGCCCCTGCTGTCTTAAATGTATTTACTACTTTGGCAATGGTAGATGCTTTCTGTCCGATTGCTACATATACGCAGATAACATCTTTGCCTTTCTGGTTCAGAATCGTATCCGTCGCAATGGAAGTCTTTCCTGTCTGACGGTCACCGATAATCAGCTCACGCTGCCCACGTCCGATTGGGAACATGGCATCAATGGAAAGGATACCTGTCTCCAACGGCACGCTTACAGATTTGCGGTCAATGATTCCCGGAGCCTCATTTTCGATTGGGCGGTAATCATCTTCCTCGATTTCTCCCGCCCCGTCAATCGGAGCCCCCAGTGCATTGACAACTCTCCCGATAAATTTTCCTCCAACCGGAACACCGGCCTTTTTCCCTGTCCGGGCAACCTTTGTCCCTTCTTTGATCTCTGTATCATGGCCAAACAGAATACATCCGATTGCATCTTTCTGGATATCCTGTACCATTCCCTTCAGACCGTTTTCGAAGGTAACAATTTCCCCGTACATGGCGTGATCAATTCCGTAAATAGTCGCAATGCCGTCGCCGACTGTAATTACGGTTCCGACTTCGCTGTCTTTACTGATCTGATCAAAATTCTCTATTTCATTTTTCAGAATAGAAATAATTTCTTCTGAATTGATTGAACTCACCTTGTTCACCTCCAGGTCAATTTTTGGTAATTTTTTGTTCTAGTCGTGTCAGCCTTCCCTTCAGGCTCCAGTCATACTCGTCATTGCCGGCACTTAAGATAAATCCTCCGAGGAGGCCCGCATCTTCAACGACTTGAATCTGTGCGGATGACTTCTGATATTTGCTGCAAAGGAATGCTTTCATCTTTTCAAGCTGTTCCCCGCTTGGAGGCTCCACGCAGGTCAGTACGGCATGCATAACCTGCTCCTGCTCATCGCAGTATGCATCGTAAGCGACAAAAATCTCTCCGAGAAAATCCATGCGCTGATATCTGCATGCGACTTTCAGGAAATTTCTCATGCTCTCCGGAAAAATCTGGTCAATAACACGCATTTTTGTTCCAGAAGCAATGGTCGGGTTGATAAACACTTCCCGAAGCTGCGGAACTTCTGCAAATATATCTTTTGTTTTCTGTATGTCTCCTTTTGGAACCGCTAGCTCATACAATACACTGGCATAACGCACTGCCGCTGATGAGCGGTACATCCTTTTAGTCGGTGTCTGTGTTTCCATGAGCCTCACCTACTCCTTCCAGAAACTGATCATAAATCCCTTTGTTTCCTTGGTTCTCTGTCTTTTCATCAACAATCTTCCTGGCTGCCTGCATCGCAAGTCCTGCAATTTCACTCTGTAATGCATTCATTGTCTGCTGACGCTCCGCCTCGATTGCCCTCTTCGCAGTCTCCATCATGGTTCCGGCTTTTTCATCTGCCTCGCTTAAAATGCGGTCATACTCCGCTTTTGCATCCACACGGGCCTTATCCACAATCTGAATGGACTCTTCCCTTGCCCCTGTCAGAGCTGCTTCATATTCTGCCTTCAGTTTCTTTGCCTCGTCCTGTGTATCACTTGCGTTCTGAAGACCGTCTGCAATCATTTTCTCACGCTTTTCCATAATACCCATGACCGGCTTGAATAAGAACTTTTTCAGTAAAAGATAAAAGACAACAAGGTTGATAATGGTATAGAGAAGGCTTGCATTAAACTGTATCACCTGTCCCACCTGCCTTTCTTCTTTACTCGTTTTCTTATTTCAGCATTAAGATAATCAACAGACCAATGATAAAACCGTAAATAGCTGTCGCCTCTGCCAGCGCACAACCAAGAATCAGGTTCTTGCTGATTTTGCTCTCAGCTTCCGGCTGCCTTGCAATAGCGTCTACCGCTTTCCCTGTTGCAATACCAATTCCTACACCTGCTCCTACACCTGTTAAAACTGCGATACCTGCTCCAATTGCAATAATTGTTCCCATAATACTTATTCTCCTTTTTCTAAAAATGATTTGTGGAACCGTCTTGACCCTTGTCAAGCCGTAGCGTGGCATATTTCTTCACAATATCCCGCTTTACTCTTGCTCTTCATTCATAAAAAGCGCTGTTAAAAATACAAATACATAAGCCTGCAAAAATCCATCGAATATATCGAAATAAAAACTAAATGGGATAGGGACCAGAATCGGAACTACTGCCTTCAGAAGTTCCATAATAACAAATGCTCCCAACACATTACCAAATAAACGCATACAAAGCGACAGCGGCCGGATTACAATCTCCAGCACCATAATCGGCGCGACAACCGGTACCGGTCGGGCAAAATGCTTTACCCAATGTTTTAATCCATTTTTATGTATTCCGGAATATTCAATGAGACACATACTCATAATAGCCATGCCTGCTGTAACATTGATGTCTTTTGTCGGCGGCTTAAAACCGAAAAGACCGATGATATTGGAGATGCCGATATAAATCAGGACGGTAATCAGATATGGAATGTATCTTTTGTTTTCTTTTCCCATAACATCTTCAAAGAAGTTCTGCGCCCAGCCAATCGCGGACTCAAGAACAAGCTGGAACTTACCGGGATTCTCGACTCTGAGGTTTCTTACAAAAATAATGCACAATCCGACAATGACCGCCATGATAACCCATGTGACGACGACAGATTCTTTTATCTCCCCCAGAACCGGAATGGTAAAAACTGTTTCACAGCTCAGCTCATCCAACAGGCTTTCTGTTAAATTTTCCGTATCGCTCCCTCCCTTTCTTCTTAAAAATTAAGATGAATATACTCCCAAAGAAAAAAATTGTCAACAATTTCACATCCCCATTTTTCTGCGCCGTCAATGCAGATTTTCTATGATTTTTTTATCCAAAATATCTTTGTTTTTTATGTATTTTTCACATTTTTTCATGCATTTTTTATCCTTGTTTTTCCCAAAAGCAACAAACCACCATTTTTGTCGCCATTGTTTTGTTAATTTTTAACCATACATCATTCTGGATTTTGTGAAATATCGACAAATTTTCTAGCAGCTCAGAACAGCATAAAATGCAAATGCAGACCGCTACAAGTTCACTTGCATAGGGCTGCATTTGCATTTTGGGATGGGCGGAACGCCCATGAAACCTCAGACAGAAACTGCGCAGCAGCGAATAGCCTGCAATGCAGGCGGGTCTGTGGTCTACGTTCTGAATGTCCTGTATAGTTACTCTTTTTCTTTCCGTTTTTCCTGTTTCTCCGCCTCCTCTTCTTCTGTAACAATCCGCAGGAAGTCCCTGTCTTCCTTCTTCTGACGCGGCACAAAACGTCTGATGACACGTCCTTTTCCACGATTTTTCACATAAAAGAACCCGATTACAGAAAATACAGTTGCACCGATGAAATTTACAATCAAATCGTTCATCGTGTCAAGCAGACCGATATCCAGATACCCGCCGACGCCAAGTTCCTGTCCCTGCACCGTCACATCGGTAATATTTTTAATCACATAAGGCACATTTCTCCCTGTCGGATTCAGCAAAACAGAAGATACCGTGTGCACAATGGTGTCCTTCTGCATATCGAACCCTAAAATCTGGTCCATTCCAAACTCGAAAAACTCCCACATTACCCCGATTGTCATTGAGAAACAAAATGCCACAATCGCCATGAACAGCGGAGACAGTTTAAACGTCAGTTTTTCACTACGGTTCAGCAAATCTACAAGTGAAAATCCGATTGCAGCCGCCAGAAATCCATTCAACGTGTGAAGTACCGTATCCCATAGCGGAAACACGAGATAGAACTCGCTGATTTCCCCCAGAATCTCTGCGGCAAAAATAAATACAAGAATAATGATTTCAAGCGTTGTCGGCAGCTCTACTTTCAGAGTCACCTGTACAAAACTTGGAACAATCAACAAAAGTAAAGTCAGAATACACAAGAATACGTTCTCGTAATTCCGGTTAAAAATCTGCAGCACCATCATCACAATGACAAGCAGCCGCAGGATAAAATACACCATAAATGAGCTCCTGTGCTCCCGCAGCTCCATCTTCATCGCCTTCCACATTGTTTTCATCCGTCCCTGCCCGCTTTTTCTACTGTTTCCCATAGCCTACTCCTCTCTCCCTATCTGAGATATCCAATATCATACCTGATTCTGTTTTTATTTGCAACGCGCAAGTGTACTGTCCCAATGATACCCTCAATGGTGCCCCCAACATCTTTCATATGATTAGAGCGTCACAAGCCGTAAGTAGTTCTGACGCTCTAATCTTAATATTTGTTGTAGAAAAAAGGACATAACTGGAGGCTGATTTTTGCCCCGGAAGAGGTCCTGAACTATATCGTTGTGCATGAACTTGCACACCGCCGGGAAATGAACCATTCCAGAGCATTTTATGCCATTATAGAAGAAGTGCTGCCGGATTATAAGAAGTGCCGGCAGTGGCTGAAGGAAAACGGCCAGAAATTATGGCATAACCCTTAACCGCAGACAGACTGCAATCCTATTTCCTGTATAGTCTGAGCTGCTGATACACATAAGCTACGGGCAGGCCGACTACATTGTAGTAATCACCGTCAATCCTATCAATGAATGCCGCGAATTTCCCCTGTATTCCATACGCACCCGCTTTGTCCATCGGTTCGTTTGTCGCAATATAGTTTCTGATTTCCCCGTCGCTCATTTCATGTACAAATACCTCTGTCCTCTCAGCATGGCAGATAACCTGCTTTGTGCCGCCTTCCCCATACACAAGCAGTGCCACTCCGGTGTAAACCTCATGCGAACGCCCCTGCAGGCTCTTAAGCATCTGAAACGCCGTTTCCTCATCCGCCGGTTTTCCGAGAATTTTGTCATCCTGCACAACAATTGTATCTGCTCCAATGACGATAGTTTCGGAAAGTATGCCCTCCCTTTCTTCCATATCTGACGCCACATTGTCCGCCTTCATCAGCGCCAGTTCTTTCACGATTTCTGACGGGACGACACTTTGATATACTTCCTCCCTGTCGCTCGTCACAACTTCAAAATCAATTTCAATCTGCTCCAGCAGCTCCCTGCGGCGCGGAGATGCGGAACCAAGTATAATACGTTTCATGCTCTTTTCCTCCTCTGAATTATTTTTTATATCCAGGTAGATTTGATTATCCATCCTTTATCGCCCGTGCGTGTACCTGTCACCTAAGAATATTCCCCTTGATTTTCAATGCCTGCCTCCTCACTGATTTTCTCAGCAAATGCAATTTCTTCCTCTGTATATTCCGGTGTCGGTATTCTTTTCATTTCTTCATAAAAGGTTTCCGCAAGCACCCGGTTAACCCTCATTTCTTACGCCGTACATCTTAAAACCCAAATGCTCGTAGAATTGGTACGTTTTGCGGATTGTGTGTCTCCAGAGACAGCACGCGAGCGTAAAAAAAGTAGATGAACCCTCTCTTGAGGAGTCCATCCGCTTTTTCATCCTTCTTATTCCCGCGGGCAGCCTTACTTTGTCTCTCCGTCATACTCGCGAATCTTCTGTCTTACCGGGTATACAAATGTCGGTGATACGGACAATTCATCAATTCCCATTGCCATGAACCGTTCAGTTAATGTAACGTCTGCTCCGAGTTCTCCACAGATGCCTGCCCAGATTCCGGCTTTATGTGCGTTATCCACAACCATCTCAATCATACGGAGGACTGCTTCGTGATGAGAATTGTAGAACTCATCCAGCTTTGCATTCTGACGGTCAATTGCCAGTGTATACTGTGTCAAATCATTCGTCCCGATACTGAAGAAGTCAACCTCCTGCGCAAGCAGATCACTGATGATTACCGATGCAGGCGTCTCAATCATGATTCCCTGCTCCACTTCACCATAGGAAATGCCTGCCTCATCCAGTTCTTTTTTTACTTCTTCCATAATAGCCTTAATCCTGCGAACCTCTTCCACAGAAATAATCATCGGATACATTACAGCGATATTTCCGAATGCACTTGCCCTTAAGATTGCGCGGAGCTGTGTTTTAAAAATCTCCGGTCTGGTCAGGCAGATACGGATGGCACGAAGCCCCATTGCCGGGTTTTCCTCTTTATCCAGATTAAAGTACCCAACCTGCTTATCCGCGCCGATGTCCAGCGTGCGGATAATAACTTTCTTTCCTGCCATAGTCTCAGCCACCATGCGGTATGCCTTGAACTGTTCCTCCTCTGTCGGATATGTGTCAGATTCCAGATATAAGAATTCGCTGCGGAACAGCCCGATACCACCGGCATCATTCTCCAATGCCGACGGGAGGTCAGATACAGAGCCGATATTTGCAAACAGCTTAATTGCCTTTCCGCTTTTGGTCACTGTTGCCTTACCCCTCTGCTCCGCAAGAAGACGCCTTCTCTCTTCCTGCTCTGCCTTTTTCACCCGGTATTCCTCCAACACCTCCGGCTCTGGCTCAATGTAAAATTCTCCGGAAAATCCATCGATAACCGCCATCTTTCCATTCCATTCTTCTTTGATATCTACCTGAATCAAAGCCGGAATGTTCATCGTCCTTGCCAGAATTGCCGTATGTGAATTGGAAGAACCGAGCCTTGTAACAAATCCAAGAAGTTTGCTCTTATCCATCTGTACTGTCTCACTCGGAGCCAGATCCTCCGCCACAATAATAGACGGCTCATCTGAAATCTTTGCATGTCCGATTCCCATCAGCACATTAATGACACGCTCGGAAATATCCTTGATATCCGCCGCCCTTGCCTGAAAATATTCATCATCCATCCCGGCAAACATTGTGGAGAAGTTATCACCCGTTGTTGCAACCGCATACTCTGCATTGACAGACTGGCTTACGATAATATTTTTTACTGAATCATTGTAATCATCATCCTCCAGCATCATCTGATGCACCTCGAAAATCTGTGCTCCAGACTCCCCGACTTCTTTAAGCGCCTTCTCATATAATCCGCCGAGTTCTTCCATAGCGGTTTCTTTTGCCGCCTCATAGCGCTCCACCTCGGCCTGCGTATCTTCAATCTTTACACGCTTTACCTGTTTCTCTTCTTTTGCAAAAAAAGAAATCGGTCCGATTGCAATTCCGCCGAAAATTGCTTTTCCCTGAAATACTTCCATAACACCCTCCTACAGCTATCCGTAAATAATCAGTTTTTTATCCCTGTTATCCGGAATAATGATAAATTCCCGTAACTGTTCAGCGCAACCCCGAAAATGCTGTGCATTTCCTCGGTGTGGCGTATCCGCCAAATAAACTCATGCAAAAATGTGTTCACGAACGCAAGCATTCATTACACTTTTCTGCGTGAATTTGCCTGGCTCTGAACAATTACAAATTCTCTTTGAAGAAAGTCTCGAGCTCTGCCGCTGCAGCATCCGCATTGTCACCCTCTACAGTAACTTCAACTTCCATACCTTTCATAACGCCCATTGCCATGACAGCCATAATCTTTGTTGCATCAGCACTCTTTCCGTTACATGACAGTGTTACCTTTGCTCCAAGTCCTTTTGCCTTCTTTACGAGCAATCCTGCCGGTCTTGCGTGAAGTCCTACCTCATCTGTGATTACATAATTAAATTTTGCCATTGTTGTTTCCTCCTTGTTATTTTCATCATTGATTCCCGCGGGCAACGGGCCAAGCAGCCATGCTTGCATGGATATTTGGCGGCTGCCGCGAGGGGCGCTGAATGCCTGTGGCACTCGTTTAGCACCGGCCGAAACGGAACGCAGGGCAAATCCCCCGCCCCTTGGAGCGTATCAAACCTGATGCCCCGTTGCTTGCTGCGGGTTCTTTGACTTGCTAAGTTCCAGTGCTTTTTTCAGCACCGTCTCCGCGTCCATCGACGCATATGCCTGAGAGTCGATGACAGCAACCGGGATTCCCTCCGGCGCAAACTGCGCCTGCAGTTCCTCGTATTTGTACCCGACCTGCGGTCCCAGCAGCAGTACATCCGTTGGATTATCATACCTTTGAAATGCAAATTCTGCCATTGCTGTAATCTGCACCTCCAGATTCATAGTCTCTGCTGCCCGGCGCATCTTATTCACCAGTAAGCTGGTAGACATTCCGGCGGTGCAAAGCAGTGTAATGTACCTCATATCGTTTTACCTCTCTTATATGTCTACTTTACCATCCCTTAACAAAAAACTCCAACGAAAAAAAAGCCACATTCAATGTGGCTTTTTTTGAGGACACCTTCCGTGGACAATGGGGAACACGGCTGTCCACGGAGGGTACTATTTCCTTAGCAGCCCAAGCATCACTTCAAAGCTCTTGTGCTTAATCAGCTCGGACACATCTTCCTGCCTCAACAGCAAATCCGTCGTTGCCTCATAGAACTTCTGAATATCGGCATCCTCCCCGCTCCCGATTATGGTCAGTATAATCACCTGTACCTTCTCTCTCGCCCAGAATACCGGCTTCTCAAGCACCGCAACTGCAACCGCCGTCTTCCCGAAAAATGTGCGGTCCGGATGTGGAATTGCAACCAGATTGCCATAATCCGTAGGGGATAATTCCTCACGGTTCAAAACCGAGCGGTACAACAGTTCCGCTGAAAAACATGTTTCCTCATTTCCTGTCTTCCCGTTTTCTATCTTTCCATTTCTGCCCGTACTGCCCGCCTGCCGTTGAAACGCCCTGCAAAATTCAGGATCCTCCTGTAGTCTGCCGGCAGTCCGCTCACACAATCCCCTCAAAACTTCCTCTTTCGATGTCCCTTCAATATCCGTAAAAAATAATTCCCGCCGATAATATTTCCGAAGAAATCCCTTGCTCCCCTGATGAAATAATTTCCGGACCGCGGCAATATCCGTTTCTTTCAAAAATGAGCTCACTTCCAGAATCGGAACCGGAACATAACTGTGAATCGGAACCGTTGCAAAAACATAATCCACCTTTGAGAAGTCAAACTCTGCCGCTTCATACAGGTTGCAGACATAAATCTCCCGGATGTTTTCTTTGAATTCCCGGCTGTAACGATATTTCAAAAGCTGTGAACTGCTCTTTCCCGATGCACAGACAATCAGGATAGAAAACTGTTTTTTCTCACTGTCCCTCTGCTCCAATGCCAGCTCAAAGATTTCCGCCAGTTCGCCAATATCATCCTCTGAAATTTCGCTCTCATAATGCTCCTTCAGAATTGCTGCTGCCTGGGACGCAATTGTATATGCAAAAAAATAATTCTTCTTAATCTCCTCCAGCATCGGATTCCGTAGGAATATGCGATACTTCAGCCGGATGCTAAGCGGTACCAGATGTCGGTTGAGTGTCATCTTCAGTTCCAGATTCTGCCTGAAGTCAATCTGGAATTCCCTGTAAATCATATCCAGCATACGGTCCGCCACTTCATCCACTTCACTTTGAATCACAAAATTATCCTCGCCCTGCCCGCCATCTTTCACAATACTTTTCCCCGCAAGCTGCAGCGCAAGATAATCTTTTTCCACCTGTGGAAATACAATTCGGTATTTTTCCTCAATCAGACGGACCAATTCTTCTGTAAACTGCCGTTCTGTCATGCCCAGTTCCGGTACCTGCGAAGGTTCGACATACTTTTCCTGACGTATCCTCCGGAGTGCAATATAAATATGCTCAACAAAATCGTTGTAGGAAATCTCGGAAAATTCAATGTCAAATTTCTGGATACACTGATACACCATATTTCCAAGTGTCTGGATCTCTTTTGTCTGATACCGCCGTCCCACGCCCTCCAGACCGTCTTTTTTCACAAAAACATCCATCATGCATTGCCGAAGGTCAAACTCCCGCCCCCTGACCTTAATTCCGTAATTCGGTTTCTTATCTATAGAAATATGATATCTCTGGTAAACCTCCTCCACCTGCCGCAGGGTGTTGGTGAGTGTTCCTTTGGAAATATAAAGGAACTCACACAACGTTTCCGACTTTATATAATCCTTCTGATTGAGCAGATACGCCAGAAGATAATTGGTCCGGTCCTGTGTGGTAGATGGAATCCCCGGCTGTGCCCCTGCCTCCTGGTTCAGAAAGTCTTCCATCTGTTCCCGCTTTTCGGCATCCACATAGTATCCATACCTCGGTTTGGACAAAATCGTGATGCCTTTTTCCGACAGCCTCGGATTCAGCTCCTTAATTCTGGTGCGGACCGTTTTAACACCAATGTTTAACGCCTCCGCCAATTCTGTTGCAGTGATATATTCTGTTTTCCCTAACAAATGCAATATTTTCCGTTCCTGTGAACTGAACATATCCCGCTCCTTTCCACGGATGACAGCTTATTCTCTCCGCCCCGTTTTACCCATTACCCATATTTTAACTAATTTACAGCCATATTTCAAACATTTGCTAGGTTTTGTTTGCCCGTTTTTCCAAAATATTCTTCTTGCTTTACTTTTTTTCTTCATCAGCACATTTTATTGTCTGTCTTTTTATATTTTATTCAACTTTTTTCTGATTTTGTATTGACATTTTTATTTTTATGAGATATTATAATGTCAACAAAAGAAAAGGAGGACGAACCCCCAGAAATTAAAATTTAAAATTGAATAAAAATCTAACGAAAGAGGTAAAGACCAATGGGACAACAAGTGAAGAAGATTTAAAATCTTAAACATCAGGACACTATTTGAGATAATAGTTTATGATAGATATCAATTGAATAAGGAGGATATTCCAATGGATGTAAGTTATTAAAAGTCCACTGTACGAGCAGAATCGATACAGTGGATTTTTTTATGTACTTTTGTCTTTTCACAGAAACTGTGCTATGATACTGAGAATAACAAAAAGTTTTTCAGGAGGCTCACATGGAAAATCTGTTTTTCAGCTTAAACGCAACCACTCCTATTTTTATTATGATGATTCTGGGAGTTGTCTTTCGGAAACTGGGATGGATTGATGAAGTATTTGCATCAAAAATGAATAAATTCGTATTTCTCATTCCCCTGCCGGTCATGTTATTCAAAGATTTGGCGACCGTAGATTTCGCAAGTGCATGGAACGGAAAATTTGTTCTGTTTTGCTTCGCAGTGACACTGCTCAGTATCCTCCTTACAATACTGGTATCCACGCTGTGGAAAGATAAACTGATTCAGGGAGAATTTATTCAGGCATCCTACCGAAGCAGCGCCGCACTTCTGGGAATTGCATTTATTCAGAACATCTACGGTGACACCGGGATGGCTCCGCTCATGATTATCGGCAGCGTCCCCCTTTATAATATAATGGCTGTGGTCGTCCTTTCCTTTTTCCAGCCGGAGCGTAAGGCGCTGGATATGCAGTTACTGAAAAAGACATGCAAGGGCATCATCACCAATCCAATTATTCTGGGCATCATTGCCGGCCTGCTCTGGTCAGCCCTGCGTCTGCCAATGCCGCATATATTAGACAAAACAGTGTCAAGCATCAGCGCCACCGCAACGCCGCTCGGACTGATGGCAATGGGGGCAACCTTCGATATCCACAAGGCACTCGGAAAAATCAAACCAGCCGTCGCAGCGTCCTTCATCAAACTGGTTGGTTTCTGCACTCTGTTCCTTCCACTCGCCGTAAATCTTGGATTCCGCAACGAAGAGCTCACCGCCATCCTGATTATGCTCGGTTCGGCAACCACCGTAAGCTGCTATGTAATGGCACGGAATATGGGACACGAAGGCACCCTGACATCCAGCGTGGTCATGCTTACCACACTATTCAGCGCATTTTCCATCACCGGATGGCTGTATATCCTGCGAAGCCTTCGTTTGATTTGATGAAAAGGATGCAAAGGGGACTGTCCCTTCTGCTCTCCGTTTTCAGAATATTCTAAAAATAAAAGAACCCCGAACCTCCATCTCCGGATGCTCAGGGTATCTTCTCCAAGAGGCGCAGACCGGATTTGAACCGGTGAATCAGGGTGTTGCAGACCCACGCCTTACCACTTGGCTACTGCGCCATGTTATGAGAACGCTGTCTGAAAACAGAATATGCTGTTTCTCATAACAAATTAATTATATCAAATTATCTTTTGTCAGTCAATATTTTTTTACTGCACTGCATCGCCGCGCTCATTCACCAACCGATATCCTGCCGTTTCCACCCGTTTTTCCAGACAGCCGCGGCATTCTGCCGCCTCTTCACCGGTACAGATTTTATTATCATAAAGGTCATACTGTTTCCTTGTTTTCACCGGGGAAAGGTTTGGCATCACGACATTTGCCCCTGCTTTCAAGCCTTTTTCTCTTCCCATGGAATCCAGCGTTCCAAGTGCAGTTGTTGCCGGAAGTAATGCCTGCGGCAACAGTACACGGATGACTGACAAAAGAAACAATGTTGTTTCTACACTACCTGCCGGCTCTTCTGCAAAACAGGTATCATGATGGGGTATAAACGGTCCAATACCAACCATCTGTGGCCGCAGATCCTGCAAGAACATCAAATCTTCAGCCAGTGTCTCCTCCGTCTGTCCCGGAGAACCGACCATAAATCCCGCACCGACCTGATATCCCAGTTCCTTCAGGTCATACAGACAACGTTTTCTGTTTTCGAGACTCATTTCTTTTGGGTGCAGTTTTTGATAATGTCCTACCGATGCTGTCTCATGCCGCAGCAGATACCGGTCCGCTCCTGCCTCCCGATACAGGCGATAACTCTCATAAGGCTTCTCACCGACCGACAGCGTAACCGCGCAATCCGGATATCTTTCTTTTATCCCACGAATCAGTCCCGCCATCCGTTCGTCCGTAAACCAGGCATCTTCTCCTCCCTGCAGGACAAATGTACGGAATCCAAGTCCATATCCATTTTCACAGCAAGACATGATATCTTCCTTCGACAAACGGTATCTCCGGGCATTGCGGTTGCCTTTTCGAATCCCGCAGTAATAGCAGTCATTTTTACAGTAATTTGTAAACTCAATGAGTCCGCGTGTAAACACTTTATCTCCATAGTACTTCCTCCGGAGTTCCACCGCCCTTTCACGCAGTAAATCCACTATTTTGGGATGGTCCTCATATCCTAACAGTTCTATGAAATCAGTCCGCGCCATCCGGTCCCCCTGAATCAGTCTTTCCGCTGCGTTCATATATCACGCCCTCCACGAACCATCTGTCTATTCTACTGCCTTGAACGCTTCATCTAAATCCTGAATAATATCGTCGATATTCTCCGTTCCGATGGACAGACGAATCGTATTGGGCTTAATGCCCTGATCCAGCAATTCTTCCTCGGTGCACTGGCTGTGTGTTGTCGTCGCCGGGTGAATCACAAGCGACTTTACATCCGCCACATTTGCCAGCAGCGAGAACAGTTCCAGATTATCAATAAAGTCTTTTGCCTTCTGCGCATCCCCCTTGATTTCAAATGTGAAGATAGAACCCCCGCCATTCGGGAAATATTTTGCATACAGCGCCTTCTGCTCCGCATCTTCTGTTACAGACGGGTGGTGTACTTTCTCAACCTGTGGATGGCTGTTGAGGTATTCCACAACCTTCCGTGCATTTTCCACATGTCTTTCGACGCGAAGCGACAATGTCTCCAGCCCTTGCAGGAAGATGAATGAATGAATCGGTGAAACCGTTGCGCCTGTGTCTCTCAGAAGGATTGCGCGAATTTTTGTGACAAATGCGGCTGCCCCTGCTGCTTTTGTAAAGCTGATTCCATGGTAGCTTGGATTTGGCTCTGTCAGGGAAGGGAACTTTCCGGATGTCTCCCAGTCAAATTTTCCTCCGTCTACAATAACCCCGCCAACACTTGTTCCGTGTCCGCCGATGAATTTTGTTGCGGAATGAACAACAATGTCGGCGCCATATTCGATTGGTCTTACAAGGTATGGTGTGGCAAATGTGTTATCTACAACGAGTGGAATCTTGTGTGCATGTGCAATTCCCGCCAGTTTTTCAATATCGACAACGTCAGAGTTCGGATTTCCAAGAGTCTCAATATAAAGCGCTTTTGTATTTTCCTGAATCGCTGCCTCTACTTCATCATAGTTGAAAATGTCAACAAATGTTGTCGTAATTCCATACTGAGGCAATGTATGCTCCATCAGGTTAAAGGACCCCCCGTAAATGTTCTTGGCAGATACAATGTGGTCTCCGTTCTGTGCCAGATTCTCCAGTGTGTAAGAGATTGCTGCTGCGCCGGAAGCTACTGCCAATGCTGCGACACCTCCCTCCAGCGCTGCAATACGTTTCTCAAATACATCCTCTGTCGGATTGGTCAGACGGCCGTAAATGTTCCCTGCATCCGCAAGTCCGAAACGGGCTGCCGCATGGTCACAGTTACGGAACACATAAGAGGAAGTCTGATAAATTGGTACGGCTCTTGCATCTGTCACCGGGTCCGGCTGTTCCTGTCCTACATGTAACTGTAATGTCTCAAATTTGAAATGTCTCTTGTCTCTTGTAATCTTCCCTGCCATGTCTCTTTCTCCTTTACTTCACTTAATTTTCTGATGATTTTGCACTGATTTCCTGAATTGCAGATTCTATACAAAACTGCCCATTGTCTAAAGTCAATGCATTTCCCACCCGGTTATTAATCTACAAACAATGGTGTAGAGTAGTATCTGTCCCCGCTGTCCGGCAGCAATACCACAATTGTCCTGCCTTTGTTTTCAGGGCGTTTCGCCAGCTCAATCGCACCGTGCAGCGCAGCTCCCGAAGAAATACCAACCAGAATTCCTTCCGCCTTTCCAAGCTGTTTGGATGTGGTAAATGCGTCCTCATTTTCAATCCTAAGAATCTCATCATAAATCTTCGTATTCAAAACATCCGGTACAAACCCTGCTCCGATTCCCTGAATCTTGTGCGGACCTGCTTTTCCTTCGGAAAGTACCGGTGAAGCTGCCGGTTCCACTGCAACAATTTTCACATCTGGTTTCTGAGACTTTAAATATTCTCCCACTCCGGTAAGTGTCCCGCCTGTTCCTACGCCTGCCACGAAAATGTCAACTTCTCCGTCGGTATCATCCCATATTTCCGGCCCGGTTGTCGCTTTGTGCGCTGCCGGATTAGCCGGGTTGACAAACTGTCCCGGAATAAAGCTGTTCGGAATCTCTTTTGCAAGCTCTTCTGCTTTTGCAATTGCACCTTTCATCCCTTTTGCACCCTCTGTCAGAACAACCTCCGCGCCGTATGCTTTCAGAATATTTCTTCTCTCAACACTCATCGTCTCCGGCATCGTAAGTATCATGCGGTATCCTTTTACCGCCGCGATAGCTGCCAGCCCGATTCCTGTATTACCGGAGGTCGGCTCAATAATAACAGCCCCCTCTTTCAGGATTCCTTTTTCTTCGGCATCCTCAATCATAGATTTCGCAACTCTGTCTTTTACACTTCCTGCCGGATTAAAATATTCCAGTTTCACAAGAACCCTTGCTTCCAGTCCCAATTCCTTTTCCAGATTCGTCACTTCCAGAAGCGGCGTATTTCCGATCAGCTCTAATGCACTTTTATATACATTTGCCATTTACGTTCTCCACCTTTCCTACTTGTTTAGTATGTTTTGTTTAATGACGATATTATATACCCCCTTTTACCTATTTGTCAAGTATGTTTTATTTTTTCATTACCTTATATGCTTTATCCCGCGGGCAACGAGCCAAATAGCCATGCTTCCCTGGATATCTGGATATTTGGCGACTGCCGCGCGGGGTGCTGGGTGCCTGTGGCACTCGTTTAGCACCGACCGAAGCGGAGCGCAGACCAAATCTCCCGCCCCTTGGGCCGTATCAAATTTGATGCCCCGTTGCTTGCAGCGGGGTCTTTGACTTTTTTGTTCCCATGCTGTGCGCACCGGCGCACGACGCCGGAAGCAGGCATCCCCCCGGCATACCCCTTGGAGCAAAAGCGTGAAACGGATGGTTCCCGGCTACGTTTCCATTGTATCGTACCCGGGAATCATCCGCTGCTGATTAACGATATTATCTTGCGAAGCACTTCCTGTCACAATGTACTTCCAAAATCAGTTGTAATAATCTGTCCTGTGACAGCTCTTGATTCATCACTCGCAAGGAACAGAAGAATATTTGCCACATCTTCAGGCATACACGGCTGTGCTGTCAAATCATTGTGTTTCGCCATCGAACCGAACATATCTGCATCCATATTTTCCGGATTCATATCTGCCACCATCGGAGTTACAATTGTTCCCGGGCAGACAGCATTGCAGCGAATCTTCTGTGCCGCAAAGCGCAGTGCCGTATGACGGGTTACTCCGATAACCGCAGCCTTTGAAGATACATAGGCTGCACCCCCGCATCCTCTCAGTCCGGCAATGGATGCCACATTGACAATCGAAGCGCCCTCTGTCATCTTCTGGGTTGCAGCACGCATCATATGCATGGTTCCCTTCTGATTGATAGCGACAATCTTATCCAAATCCTCATCGGTAAAACGGTCAATTGGTTTTAACCCCTCATCCAATACCCCCGCATTATTCACAAGGATATCTATTTTCCCAAACTTCTCCATCACGATTCCCATTAACTTTTCCGGATCTCCCGTTCTGGAAATATCAGTTGCCACGGCAAGCACTTTTCCGCCCGCTGCCGTTATCTCCTCCGCAACGGCATTTAACGCAGCCTCTCTTCTCGCTGTAATCACAACGGTTGCACCTTCTGCTGCAAACAATCTCGCGGTTGCCGCACCTACGCCGGAATTTCCCCCGGTAATCACTGCTACTTTGTCTTTCAAACGCTCCATGTTCCATACCTCCTTTTGCCCATGCATTATATGATTATTGTACCAAATACAGGCGCAGATTCCCACACTTTTTTCTGATTTTTCTGGTTATCCAGAGCATTTTCCATCGCATTAGTCTTCTCTGTCATTGGTCAGTTTCAGTTTGTCCAGTATAAAAAACATCAGTCCCATTAACATACCTACAACACACGCCAATACCATCCCTGAGAGCGAAACACTTCCGAACTGCACGGAGATTCCGGAAAGTCCTGTTACGAAAATAACGGAGGTCATTGCCATATTTCTGGATTTCCCGTAATCTACCTGTGCCTCCACAAGGATTCGGATTCCTGATGCACCAATCATCCCATATAATAAGAATGAAATCCCTCCGATTACAGGTCCCGGTATCGTGCTGATTAGCGTTGTCATCTTCCCGACAAAAGAGCAGATAATGGACAATACCGCTGCCCCGCCGATTACATATACACTGTATACTTTTGTCATCGCCATAACTCCGATATTCTCACCATACGTGGTAGTCGGAACGGAGCCGATGAACCCGGAAATCATTGTCGAGAAGTTATCTGCAAACAGAGAGCGGTGAAGCCCCGGCTCTTTCAGCAAATTTCTCCCGACCACCTTTCCGGTTACAATCTGATGTCCGATGTGCTCCGATGCAATCACGAGCAATACCGGCAGGATAATCACGATTGCTTCCCATTTGAATTTCGGCAGCATAAAGTTCGGCAGCGAAAACCATGCCGCAGAGCCAACCTCCGCGAAATCAACAATTCCGCAAAACAGCGCTGCCACATACCCTACAATAATTGCAATCAGAATCGGAATTACCGAGAGAAATTTACGGAACACAACCGAGCCGATTACCGCAGTCAGTAGTGTTGCCAGAAATACGGCTACATTTTTCGGATTCATCACCTCGTCCTTCAACCCTGCATTGGCGGCTGCCGTTCCTGCAAGCTCCAGACCAATCAATGCCACAACCGGCCCCATCGCAGCCGGAGGAAGTACAACGTTAATCCAGTCAGAGCCAAACCTATAAATAATCAGTGCGAGCAGACATCCGCAAAATCCAACTGCAACAAACCCGCCAAGTGCATATTCATATCCCCATTTGCTGATTACGATTCCCGCCGGGGCAAGGAACGCAAAGCTGGAGCCCAGATACGCCGGAGCTTTTCCTTTTGTAATTAAAATAAATAACAGCGTTCCGATACCGTTCATAAATAGCACAATTGCCGGGTTGATTCCAAATACGAACGGAACCAGGACCGATGCTCCGAACATCGCAAACATATGCTGGATACTCAATGGCACCAGCAGCTTAAACGGTACTTTTTCTTCTACCTGAATGATTTTTTTACTCTCCATATCTTCCTCCTCTTTGTACAATGCAGCAGCACACTAATCCTGATGCTGCCACCACACGATTTCGCCCGCCGCCAGACTTTTCTGTACGTCAATGACTCTCTGATTCGAAGAACCGCGGAATACAAGCGTAATGTCCTTAAGCGCTTCCACAAATTCTCCGTCTACAAGTACATCCAGCATCGACAACATATTATCGGTATATTCACAGCGTGCACGGCTCTCGCCCAAAAGTTCCCTGTCAAACAGATAACCGCTGTAGCACCAGATTGTTTTTTCCGGATACCGCTCCCTCACTTTCTCCAAAAGCCCCACTAGGGTTTTCTGGTTCTGCGGTTCAAACGGTTCCCCTCCAAGAAGGGACAATCCACTGATATAATCTGGTTTCAGTGCGTCAAGAATCTCTTCCTCCGTATCTTTGGTATACGCCTGTCCATACTTAAAATTCCAGGTATCCTGATTGAAACATCCCGGACAGTGATGCGTACAGCCTGATACAAAAAGCGACACTCTCACGCCCTCCCCATTCGCGATGTCATATTTTTTAATCTCTCCATAATTCATTGCCACTTCTCCATCCCATAAATACTATCTCCAATATTCTGTGCTATATTTTTCTGTTTTCAGACTCTTATAATGCCTGAAATGCACCCGGCTCATCACCGGGTGCATTCACTGTGACACAGCTACCCTCAGCAAACAAGGTAATCTGTGTTGATAACTGACTTTATTCCCGCCCGCGGGCAACGAGCCAAGCGGCCATGCTTGCAGCAGAGTCTTTGACTTTGTTCTTCGCATTTCTATGCGTCTTTGCTATTTAAGCCATCTGTTTTTCCTGTTGCTCAATCATTTCTTTGTCAACGTGGAATAATATTTTTCCGGCTGCCATTTTTACAGGTGCAGCACGCGGTCCTTAATCTCCTGAGTACGCCCCTGATTCCAGAACTGCGTTCCGATATATCCACATGTTCTGCGGGCAACAGACATCTTAGACTGATCACGGTTTCCGCAATTCGGACACTCCCATACCAGCTTACCGGACTCCTCCTCGATAATCTTAATCTCACCGTCATATCCACAGCATTCGCAATAATCGCTCTTTGTATTCAGCTCTGCATACATGATATTGTCGTAAATGAACTGCATTACGGACAGTACCGCCGGGATATTATCCTGCATATTCGGCACCTCCACATAGCTGATTGCACCACCCGGCGACAGCTTCTGGAACTCGGATTCGAATTTCAGCTTGTTGAATGCATCAATCTCCTCTGTCACATGTACATGATAGCTGTTTGTAATATAGTTCTTATCTGTCACGCCCGGAATGATGCCAAAGCGTTTCTGCAGACATTTTGAAAACTTGTATGTGGTAGACTCCATCGGAGTGCCGTACAGGGAATAACTAATGTTCTCTGCCGCCTTCCACTCATTACATTTATCATTCAAGTGCTGCATTACTTTCAGGGCAAACGGTTTTGCCTCCGGGTCTGTGTGTGATTTTCCGTACATTCTCATACACATCTCATACAGTCCCGCATATCCAAGCGAAATCGTGGAATATCCATTATATAGCAGCTTATCGATTGTCTCACCTTTTTTCAGGCGGGCAAGGGCGCCGTTCTGCCACAGAATCGGGGCAACATCGGAGACGGTTCCGAGCAGACGCTCATGCCTGCAGCGCAGTGCACGGTGGCACAGTTCCAGACGCTCATCAAGAATCTTCCAGAACAAATCCATATCTCCCTCGGAGGAACAGGCTACGTCTACCAGATTAATCGTAACAACACCCTGATTGAATCTTCCGTAGAACTTATGCTTTCCGTTCGGCAGCATCTGGGAATCTTCAACGGTAAGGAATGAACGGCATCCCATACACGGATAAACCTCTCCCTTTTTCAGTTCTTTCATAATCTTTGCGGAAATATAATCCGGAACCATACGTTTTGCCGTACATTTTGCAGCAAGCTCCGTCAGATGCCAGTATTTGGAATCTGCTGTAATATTGTCCTCATCCAGGACATAAATCAGTTTTGGAAATGCCGGAGTAATCCAGACTCCCTTCTCATTCTTCACGCCCTGCATTCTCTGAATCAGAACTTCTTCTATAATAATAGCGAGGTCGTCTCTTGTCTGCCCTTCCTCCACCTCATCCAGATACATAAACATCGTCACAAACGGCGCCTGACCGTTACATGTCATCAACGTAATCAACTGGTACTGAATCGTCTGGATTCCGCTGCGAATCTCATCGCGCAGCCTGCGTTCTGTCACTTTGGAAATGATTGTCTCATCCATAGACTCCCCGCATTCCTGACGCTCTGCAATTACATTTGCACGCAGTTTCTTTCTGCTGATATCAACAAACGGCGCCAGGTGTGCCAGTGTAAAGGACTGTCCGCCGTACTGGTTACTTGCGACCTGCGCAACAATCTGTGTCGTTACATTACATGCAGTAAAGAAACTATGCGGTTTCTCAATCATCGTCTCGCTGATGACTGTTCCGTTCTGAAGCATATCCTCCAGATTAATCAAATCACAGTTGTGCTCTCTTTGCGCAAAATAATCAGAATCATGGAAATGGATAATTCCTTCCTCATGTGCACGTACAATCTCCTCCGGAAGCAAGACACGCTTGGATAAATCCTTGCTGACCTCCCCTGCCATATAGTCCCGCTGCGTGGAGTTGATAATCGGGTTCTTATTGGAGTTCTCCTGCTTTACCTCTTCATTGATATGGTCCAGCAATGCCAGGATTCCGTTATCTGTTGTATTGGACTTTCTTGTCAGCTCCCTTTTATAGCGGTAACGTACATACTTCTGTGCCACCTCATAACCACGCATCTCCATAATGCCGGTCTCAACAAGATCCTGAATATCTTCCACATTCACTGCATGGGAGGATTCCTCCACATCCTTCGCAATCTTCTCCGCAATTGCGGAAATCTGGAAAATGTTAATCTGATGAATCTTATCGACCTCATCATTTGCCTTCTGAATCGCATTTGTAATCTTGGAAATGTCAAAGGACACTTCTTTTCCGTTTCTTTTAATAACCTTCGTTTTAACCTCCGGGCTCATAGATACTCCCTCCTGTAATTATATATATATTCCTAATCTTCTCTTGGTTACACAATATATTGTGCGTCTGTATCCATAATACCTCAAAATATCCGAAAATGGAAGTGTAATTTTTAGGAAATTATTGTTCTTTTTTCAGACAATTTCCACGCACCTTGAAAACACAAGGGTTTGCGCCATCTGCCCGTTTCGAAATTAATTGAAATTTTTTTGTACGGCTCAACTGTTTGATTGCGTATTCCCGTCTCATTGCCTCTTCTTTTGTCTCAAATGTTTCATAATACTCCAGCGCCACCGGGCGCCTGCTTTTTGTATACTTCGCCCCTTTTCCGTCATTATGGTCCTGAATCCGTTTCTCCAGATTATTCGTCCATCCGGTATAGAGACTCCCGTCACTGCATTTTAAAATATAAGTGTAATTCATGTCACTGTATTTTTTCCTCTTAAATTGTCTTTAATACAGTCCGAAGGACGTTCATCGCACAGAACTGCAAGTCAGCAAGCGTAATTTCCGTTCCCGCCTTTACTGCACTGACAATATCTTCCACATTTGCCTGACTGCCCGGCATCTGTAAGTCATTCCCCGCCTTGATGCACTGGGCGCTGAGCGCATGGCCGTACTTTCCGGTAGGAGAAGCCACTCCCATTGTGGATGTATCTAGTGAACTATACCAGTCAGTCATCACAACGCCTTCGAATCCCCACTCATCCCTTGCGACACGCTGCAGCATGTCATAGTTATTCGCAGAGTGAATACCGTTAATCAAATTGTACGATGTCATAATCGAATACGGCTGTGCCGTCCTCACCGCAATCTCAAAGCCCTTCAGGTAAATCTCACGCAATGCCCGCTCACTGATGTGTGCATTTGTAAACATACGGTTGTCTTCCTGATTATTTCCTGCAAAATGCTTAATGGCTGTTCCCTGTCCGCCATAGGACTGCACCCCTTTCGTATCCGCAGCCGCACAGCTTCCGGCAAGCAGCGGATCCTCGGAATAATACTCGAAATTACGTCCGCAAAGCGGATTTCTGTGGATATTCATTCCCGGCGCCAGCCACAGATGAACGTGGAACTGTTTCATCTCTGCACCGACAATCCGCCCCATCTCCTCTATTAATTCCATATCCCATGACTGCGCCAGTGTTGTTGCAATCGGAATCGCAGTACAATACTGATAACAATCAGCCGCATCCTCCGGCAGATTGTCCGCAAACGGTACAATCTCCATGCCAAACTGTTCACCGCCGGGCAACTTATTTCCATCTTTGTCAACTTTAAAGTGTTTCTGGAGTCTCAGACCTGCCGGTCCGTCCGCCAGAATCAGATTTGGAATCTTTCTTGTATCTGACAACCGGGAAACGGTCTCTCCGGCTGCTCCCGGCACACATGCAGAGGCGGAGCCGATAACATTTCCCCCTTCCGGACCCCGCTCTGCCCCAACGCATAAATCTGCAAGCTCCTCAACGGTCAGCTGGGCTGTCAGCTCTTCCAATGCCGCCTTGCCGGCTTTGACGTCTTCCAGCGTCAGCACTTCCCCTGTCCGCTCATCTTGCAGTTCCCGGCGTCCTGTCTGGTACCGTACTTTTTCCGTTTCAAACTTTTCCGCAAACAACGGCATCGTCCGTGAATATCTGTTCTCATCGACTTCCAGCTCCAAATCGAACATCGGCGCCATATGATGAATCTCTTTCACTGCTATCGTATCGCGCATTACATTTTCCAACTGAACGGTCCTTACCGTCTCATCCAAATCAAGGACGCCGGCAACAGCCGTATTCCGTGAACTGTTTCCGACACGGATGACATACTCGCCCTCCTCCATCACCCAAGCTGCGTCAAGTGCATCATAGGACGCCATATCTTTCGTTGCAAATGTAATTGTCACCACTTCACTCTCGCCCGGCTGAAGCAAACCCGTCTTTGCAAATCCTGCAAGTTCCTGCGTCGGTTTGTCCAATATACCCTCCGGCGCCGAATAATAAACCTGTACCACTTCCCTGCCGGCATAAGTTCCTCCGATATTTTTCACTTCGACTTCCACCGAAACCTGCTTCTCGTCTGCCTTCAGCTGCCTTGCCTGTATTTCAAACTCTGTGTATCCTTTTCCATATCCAAAGCAATATAAAGGCATCACTGCAAATGTATCAAAATAGCGGTATCCTACAAAAATTCCGTCCTCATAATATTCGTCATCCAGATTGCCGTTTCGATAACTGAATGTTGCGGATGACGGGTAATCGTCATAGGATTTTGCCCACGTGTCCGTCAGTTTTCCAGACGGAAATGTCTTTGCCGTCAGAACATCCGCAACAGCATACCCACCGATATTTCCGGTCTGCCCGACGAGTACGACTGCCTGTACCCCTGAAATTTCTCTGAGCTTGGACAAATCAATGACTCCGCCTACATTCAGCAGCACAATACAGTTCTTATACCTCTCTGCCATAAAACGGATGTTGTCCAACTCACGGTCACTTAAGAAATAATCGCCTTTTTCTGCCAGCCGGTCCTTTCCCTCCCCGGAATTTCGGCTGATTACATAAATTGCAGCATCTGCCTCCGCGATATCTGCCTCCTCAATCTCCGGCTGCTCCGGCTCTGCAAACGGATTGCCAAACCCGGCAATCACGGACGAGATTCCCTGCTCCTTTGCAATCCTCTGAATCATTTCCAGATAGGTATCCTGCGCATTTTTTAAAATGGTATCGTATTTATCCAGCCATTTCCCCGTCACAATCTCAAATCCGGCATCTGACAGACCATCCTCGATGGATGTGACATGCCGCACATTTACATCTCCTGAACCGGTTCCGCCCTTTACCGTATGCCTTGCACCTGTCCCAAAAAGGGCTAGCCTTTTCATATCATCTTTCAAAGGAAGCACTCCGTCATTTTCCAAAACGACCATACATTCTCCGGCAAGTTTGCGCACCGTTTCCTGATGGTTTATTTCATACTCCTGGATTTCGTCTGTTTTCAATGCATAAATCTGTGCCATATTCTATCCCGTCCTTTCTACATACTTGTGCGATTTGCCCCTCTTTACATGTTAACAATAGTGATTTGCTTTTCCTCGCATGTTAACAATAGTGATTTGCTCTTTCCTCACATGTTAATGATAATTATAGCAAAAAAACAGCGGCTTATCTATGAGTTAGGCCACTGAAATATACAAATTTTTTATTACTATCCAGCCACATGCCCCGCCATTCGAAGTGCAAAAGCCTCACTGATTATAGTTTCACCGTCCACTGGAAATCCTCCACAAAACTCAAATAAAAAATCCTGTAAACTATGTTGCTTACAGGACTTTTAACTCCCCGAGTTGGGTT
>X357_Northern_Tamandua__coassemble_357_pt1 | contig 41398 bp, 37 predicted proteins | sample X357_Northern_Tamandua__metabat2_low_PE_004 | metagenome-assembled genome bin X357_Northern_Tamandua | reverse complement strand
TATAAGTCATCAGCAGTAATATAGGTTGTGTGGATAAAACTGCGGAAACTCAAGACTGTATGGCATTGACTCCGGTAAAATGACGCTCATTGTAACGGGGCACGGTCAGAAAGTGGCAGAGAGGATTGACCAGTATGTTGGACGGGGTTCTACGATTCTGAAAGGAAGGGGCAGCTATACCGGCGGGGAAAAAGACGTCGTGATGTGCGCCTGCAACAATAAACAGATGTATGTTATCCGGAAGATGGTAAGGGAAGTCGACCCGGAGGCATTTACGATAATCATGGAGTCAAATGAGGTGCTTGGCGAGGGATTTCTGGAGGAGTAATTCTTTTTCTCAAGGAGGAGCAATTTTTCCCAATCTGAGAGAGGGGCATAGCGTAATTTGTACAGATGTGTAGGGCGTCTGAGGCAGCAGATTACGATATGCCCCTCTTGTTCGTTGTCATTAAAAAAATCCATCCGCATAAACTATTCTGTGAAGAAATATAAACGGAGTGTTTGTCGGATGAAACGGAATAGATTCCTGAAAAAAGCGATCCTAATTGAATTTGGTATTGCGGGTTTCCTGCTGATTCTGTGTGTGTGGCATGTCCCACAGCGAATCAGCAGTTTTTGTTTTATGAGAAATGGTTTTGCAATTCCTATGAAACAAAACTCTTTGGAAGAATGCGGAGGTGTGGAAGAGGAAACTGTTGCCTCACAACCGTACCTCGCAGAGCATTCGCAGGAAAATTCTTTGCTGTGTGCAGCCGGGGCTGCGGATGGAACAACAGCTATCACAGAGAAAAATTCAGGCAATATGGACGGTGTTTCAAACACAGACGTGCGGGCGGTCAATAAAGAGTCAGACAACGAGGATTATATTAAGTGGGTGGATTTTGATGTGTCGGCTGCGGCACTCCGTCAGGCATATCAGTATGACATTGATACATATGGCACGGAGCAGCATCTGGATTGGATTGAATTACTGGCATATCTTGCCTGTATTTATGGTGGGGATTTCAGCCATTATAAGGATGCGGATATGGCAGATGCAGCGGAGGCATTTGCCAGAGAAGGTGCAGAAAAACTGACGGCGGATATGAAATATTATGGGTATTATCAGGAGGCATACGACGCGGTGCTTGGCGGCATGGTGGGGGAATATGAGATGGATGGGAAAAAATATGGTTTAAAGGCATACTGCCCAATCGCAAAAGGATTTCCCTACTCGCATTTTGATGATTTCGGTGTGTCGCGGAGTTATGGGTATCAGAGACAGCATTTGGGACATGACATGCTTGGGCAGGTTGGAACTCCGGTGATTGCGGTGGAGTCCGGATATGTTGCGGCTCTGGGCTGGAATCAATATGGCGGCTGGCGTATTGGAATCAATAGCTTTGACGGCAGACGGTATTATTACTATGCGCACCTGCGGCAGAACCGCCCATATGCAGAAGGGCTGGAAGAGGGCAGTGTGGTTACGGCAGGAGATGTCATCGGATATATGGGGAGAACGGGGTATAGTGCAAAGGAAAATGTGAATAATATTGATGTTTCTCATCTGCACTACGGATTGCAGTTGATTTTTGATGAGTCCCAGAGGGAGGGAAATAAGGAAATCTGGGTGGACCTGTATGCGTTGACACAATTTTTGAGCGGACATCAGTCGGAAACTGTGCGCAATGATGAGACAAAGGAATGGAGCAGAAAATATCCGATGAAAGACCCTGCGGTTGAAAAATATAAAAATAAGACGAATTAAAAATCAGAATATCAAAAACTCTGTTTTCATCTGCAAAAGCAGTTACTTTGTAAGATACAGTTTACAAGGTAACTGCTTTTGTAAAAGATAATGAAAGCCTCATCAGCCGTTCCTGTCCGAATAGACTAATTTACCACGGCATACGGTGTATTTTACCTTGCCGTAGAGTTCCGTGCCGGTAAACGGAGAGTTGCATGATTTGGAGGCATATTCTGCCGGTGTCCAGCGCTCTTCGGGATTGAAAATAACTAAATCTGCGGCACTGCCTTCCGTGATGGTGCCGTATGGCAGATGGTATAGTTTTGCCGGATTAATGGTCATTTTTTCCAAAAGCTGCATCAGAGTTAAGTGTCCCGGGCGGACGAGGGAGGTGATTCCCAGTGCGAGGGAAGTTTCCAGTCCGATGATGCCGCTGGGAGCATCGGTCAGAGGTTTTTGTTTTTCTTCGTCGCTGTGCGGTGCGTGGTCCGTTGCAATCAGGTCAATGGTTCCATCCTGAAGTCCGGTGATGATTGCTTGACGATCCGCCTCTGTGCGCAGCGGCGGGTTCATTTTTGCAAGAGTGCCATGGATAAGAACGGCATCCTCCGTAAGGGTAAAATGGTGTGGTGTCGCTTCTGCATGCAGTTTGGCGCCTTGAGATTTGAACATGCGGACCAGGTTAACGGAGCGGCCGGAGCTGATATGCTGGATTACGACATCCGCACCGGAGCCCAGAGCAAGCATACAATCCCTTGCAACAAGTGATTCCTCTGCAATAGCAGGAGAACCATAGATTCCCAGTTTATCAGAGATGGCACCGTGGTTGATTCCGTTATTCCGGATAAAAGCCGGATCCTCCTCATGGAGACTGATTGGCAGATCCAGCCGGGCGGCCTCTTCCATGGCCTGATAGCAAAAAGCAGCATTTTTCAGTGGGATGCCATCATCGGTAAATCCACAGGCACCGGCATCCTTCAGGGCAGACATATCTGTCTGCTGCTCGCCCTTCAGGGAATGGGAAATGGCGGCAGCCTGAAAGATTCGGATATTTTCTTCTTTAGCACGCGTCAGAATATCTTCGAGAATCGGAACACTGTCCACGGTCGGACAGGTATTTGCCATGCAGATGACAGAAGTAACGCCGCCGCGCGCCGCGGCGAGTGAACCAGTGTGTAAGTCTTCCTTGTAGGTGAGGCCTGGATCACGGAAATGAATATGCGTGTCAATCAGTCCCGGTGCAATGGTCAGCCCGCTGGCATCAATCCACTCTTCCCCGTCAGGCACAGACAGCCCCGGCGCAATATTTACAATCACACCGTCCGAGATGCGGATATCTGCATGTCGAATGGATTCCGAAGCAGGATTGATAATGGTCCCGTTTTTTATAATCATGGTGAAAGACTCCCTTCTTAAATGAGTTTTATCTTTCATGTATTGTAACATCCCGGACAACATCTGTAAATCTTAAAAAGGAGCCAATACTCTTTTCATTTATTTTTTATCAACTGACTATTTCTTTACTCCAACTATAAGAAAAAGTTATCTGGCATTTTGGTATATTTTGATTTATACTAAATAGAAAAGGAGGGGGAGCGATGGGCGATATTGTATTTTCTGTCTTTCCAAATGAGAATTTCGTAGATTTGGGAATGTATCAGTTTGGCAGGGAAAAATGTGATCCTGCCCACTCATACGAACCGGTTGCGAGAAACCATTACCTGTTTCACTATGTGCTTTCCGGTACAGGGATATTATTTGCCGATGATTCCAAAGGAAAAACACAGCAGTATCCAATTAAATGCTCTATATTGCGGAGCATGGAGACTCCGCGCCGTTCGAGCTGATAGGACATCTCTATCTGTTCATAGACGCATTTACCCGCTCTTCGGCATCAAGAAAGATGTCTAAAGGCAGTAAGCTGCAGGACTTTTATATTCGCGAGGCACTTGTTTTTATAGAAAATAATTTTCAAAATGATATAACTGTAGAAAATATAGCGGCTGTCTGTGGTTTGAACCGCAGCTATTTTGGTAAAGTCTTTAAAGACGGAATTGGAAAATCGGACAACATATTAGAAGGGAAGGAATAACTTTGGAAACACGAGATGTACTGGAACGGGTGAAAAAGGGAACCCTCTCCATTGAAGAGGCAGAGCAGTTTTTCCGAAAATCACCGTATGAAGAACTTGGATATGCAAAGCTGGATACGCACCGGGAGATTCGGCAGGGATTCCCGGAGGTGGTATTCTGTCAGGGGAAGGCAGACGATCATCTGGTTCATATTTTCCATAAATTATACGAAGAACATGGAGAAGTTATGGGGACAAGGGCATCTGCGGCACAGTATGAACTGATTCGGCAGATACTTCCGCAGATGACATATGATGCGGTTTCCCGGATTCTGAAAATTGAAAAACAGGAAAAAAGCCATATCGGAAAAGTAGCCGTCTGCACGGCGGGGACCGCAGATATTCCGGTGGCGGAGGAGGCTGCGCAGACGATTGAATTCTTTGGAAGCAAAGCAGAACGGATTTATGATGTCGGAGTCAGCGGCGTACACAGACTGCTGGCAAAACTGGATACCATTCAGTCGGCGAACTGTATTGTTGCAGTTGCAGGAATGGAAGGCGCGCTGGCTAGCGTTATTGGAGGACTTGTGGACAAACCGGTGATTGCCGTGCCGACTTCGGTTGGCTACGGGGCTAATTTCCATGGGCTGTCCGCACTGCTCACAATGATTAATTCCTGTGCAAATGGCATCTCCGTCGTGAACATCGACAACGGTTATGGCGCGGGATATATAGCGACACAGATTAACAGGTTAGGGGTGCATAGTAAAAATGAGTAGTTTATATTTAGAATGCCTCTCCGGAATCAGCGGAGATATGTTTGTGGCGGCAATGTTGGATATCGGCGCAGATGAAAAGGTGTTGAGACAGGCAATAGGCAGTATTCCGGCGGACGGATTTGAAGTGGACATCAGCCGGGTAAAAAAAGCAGGACTGGATGTATGCGATTTTGACGTGAGACTGGAACCGGGGCATGAGAACCACGATCATGATATGGAGTATCTGTTCGGGAAACATAGTCATGACCATACCCACCGTTACGAAACTACAGAAAGCCATGTCCACGGATCGGAAACCCGGCCTGCGCACAGCCACGGATCGGAAATCAAGCCTGTGCACAGCCACGGAGCGAAAACCCGGTCTGCGCACAGCCATGCGCACCGTGGACTGAGCGAAGTCCTTGATATCATCAGACACACGGAAATGACAGAGCAGGCAAGGGTACTGGCAATCCGTATCTTTACCATTCTCGGGCAGGCGGAGGCCACGGCACATGGGACGACATTAGAGAAGGTGCACTTCCATGAGGTTGGGGCGGTGGATTCAATTGTGGATATTATTGCGGCGGCGGTCTGCCTGGATAATCTTCAGGTGGAGGATGTGATAATCCCCGTTTTGTATGAGGGGTACGGAAAAATACGCTGTCAGCATGGCATTCTCCCGGTTCCGGTTCCGGCAGTGAGCAATATTATTCAGACAAATCATCTGAATGTTCATATTACTGATATAGAAGGCGAGCTGGTAACACCTACCGGGGCGGCGATTGCTGCGGCAATCCGGACCAGGGAGGCACTGCCGGAAATATTTCGGATACAGAAAATCGGAATGGGTGCAGGGAAACGGGAATATAAAAATCCGAGCATTCTGCGTGCCATGCTCATTGAAGATGCAGCAGCATCCAATACGGATTACATTTACAAGCTGGAGAGCAATATTGATGACTGCACAGGGGAGAATCTTGGCTATGTCCTGGATCGGCTGATGGAGGCAGGAGCAAGAGATGTCCATTACATACCGGTATATATGAAGAAAAACCGGCCGGGATACCAGCTCAATGTAATCTGCGATGAGTGTGATATCGGGAAGATGGAAGAAATTATTTTTGCGGAGACAACGACAATCGGCATTCGCAGAGCCCGAATGGAACGCACGGTCATGCATCGGGAGTTCCGGGAGGTGAATACTGTATATGGTAAGGCGAAGATTAAAATCTGCCGGATACATGAGACGAAGAAAATATATCCGGAGTACAATAGTGTGGCAGAATTGTGCAGAAAGAGCGGAAAATCATTCCGGGAAGTGTTTCAATTGATAGAGGCGGAAGGCAGTAGATCATGATGCAAAAGAGAAAAAAACTGGAAGAGTTACTTGATGTATATGCGAAAGAAGATATCATCCTTGCATTTTCCGGAGGTGTGGACAGTACAGTGCTTTTGAAGGCTGCCTGTGAAAAAGCAAAAAAACATCACAGGAATGTGTATGCTTACACCATACATACAGTGCTCCATCCCATGGAAGAATTGGAATTAACGGAGCGGATGGCGCGGGAGATGGGGGCGATTCACCGAGTTGTACAGGTGGATGAATTACGTGAGGCGGGAATTGAGGACAATCCGGAGATCCGTTGTTATCTCTGCAAAAAGTGTATGTTTACAAAGGTGAAACATGAGGCGGAACGCCTCGGAATTACAACGATATTAGACGGAACCAATGCGGACGATACAAAAGAATACCGTCCGGGCATCGCGGCACTTGCCGAACTTGGCATAAAAAGCCCGCTCCTGATTGCCGGGTTTTCAAAGGCAGAAGTGAGGGCATTGGCGGCAGACTACCATTTGGAAGTGTCAAATCGTCCGGCTGCTCCGTGTATGGCGACAAGGTTTCCGTATGGCACGACGCTGAACAGTGACGAAATGCATAAAGTAGAGCAGATGGAAACAAAGATTAGGCAACTGGGATTTTACAACGTCAGGACAAGGATTCATGAACTGCTTGTGAGGATTGAAGTAGACAGAAAAGATATTCCATGCTTGCTGGAGAAGAAGGAAGAAGTAATCCGACTGGCAAAATCCCTCGGCTATGATTACGTCACGGTGGATTTGGAGGGATTTCGCTCGGGAAGTCAGGATATTCATGTAACAAAGTAGCTTTTATATGAATACGTTTTGCATTCTTCTGATGTAGCCTATGACCTTTAGGGCGCAGGCAAGTTGACTAAGCAAGGGGAAGGGTGGTAAATTAGTGATAGTAGGTTGTTTGAGATAGGAGAATATGCATATGAGTATTTATGAAAAAATGCACAGTGGAGAGATTTACGATCCCGGAGACAGGAAACTGGTGGAAGCACGTCCATTTCGGAAAACGTATTTATGCAAATTTTAATCTGACCCTGGTGGATGATACACATATTTATGTTGGGGACTACACGATGTTCGGTCCGAATGTGACGATTGCTACGGCGGGGCATCCAATCCTGCCGGAATTGCGGGAGAAGGGATATCAGTACAACATACCGGTACATATCGGAAAAAACTGCTGGTTCGGAGCGGGGGTAATTGTTGTTCCGGGAATTACAATCGGCGACAATGTTGTGATTGGAGCAGGAAGCGTGGTCACAAAAGATATTCCGTCCAATGTAATTGCAGTGGGTAATCCATGCCGGGTGCTCCGGGAAGTCAACGAGCATGACCGGGAGTACTACTTCAGGGAGCGGAAGATTCGCTGGGAAGATTGTTAATACATACATTTTAGGACTATCAGCGGAGTGAAAGCCCTAAAGTCCGGGAATGAGAGATTGGAGAGCAGAGTTGAAAAACTTAGATTTTGTAAACAGGGATGCAAAAAAATAGAGAAAAAATTAGCACTCACCTCTTGACAGTGCTAACAACAAGTAGTATTGTTATATTGTTGGTAGAACAAAGGCTATAGAAACTATAGTAAAAAGCATTCTTTCATTTAGAGGAGGTGTTGTTATGAACATAAATAAATTTACTCAGAATTCATTGCAGGCTGTCCAGAGTTGTGAGAAACTGGCGTATGATTATGGCAATCAGGAGATTGCGCAGGAGCACCTGTTGTATGCACTGCTGACTCAGGAAGACAGTCTGATTTTGAAATTATTGGAAAAGATGAATATTCAAGGCACACTGTTCGTGAACCGTGTAGAGGAGGCATTGTCCAAACGCACGAAAGTACAGGGGGGACAGGTATATGTCGGACAGGATTTGAACAATGTGCTAATTCATGCGGAGGATGAAGCACGCCAGATGGGAGACGAGTATGTATCGGTGGAACATCTGTTTTTGGCATTGATTAAGTATGCGAGCCGCGATATGAAAGCGTTGCTGCGAGAATTTGCAATTGATAGAAATTCGTTTCTTCAGGCATTATCCAGTGTCAGAGGAAATCAAAAAGTGACCAGCGACAACCCGGAGGCAACGTACGATGCACTTTCGAAATATGGTACGGATCTTGTAGAGCGGGCAAGAGAACAGAAACTGGATCCGGTCATCGGGCGTGATTCCGAGATTCGCAATGTCATTCGGATTCTTTCACGTAAGACCAAAAATAATCCGGTGCTGATTGGTGAGCCCGGTGTTGGTAAGACGGCGGCAGTAGAAGGACTGGCGCAGAGAATTGTCCGCGGAGATGTTCCGGAAGGACTGAAAGATAAGATTATTTTTGCACTGGATATGGGTGCGCTGGTTGCAGGAGCCAAATATCGTGGGGAGTTTGAGGAACGTCTGAAGGCAGTTCTGGAAGAAGTGAAGAACAGCGAAGGAAAAATTATCCTGTTTATCGACGAACTGCATACCATTGTCGGAGCCGGTAAGACAGAAGGATCTATGGATGCGGGGAATATGTTAAAGCCAATGCTTGCGCGGGGCGAACTTCATTGCATCGGCGCCACGACATTGGACGAGTATAGAAAATACATCGAAAAGGATGCCGCATTGGAGAGACGTTTTCAGCCGGTTATGGTGGATGAACCATCGGTTGAGGATGCCATTTCTATTTTGCGCGGGCTGAAGGAACGCTATGAAGTATTCCATGGCGTTAAGATTACGGATGGCGCGCTGGTAGCGGCGGCGACACTTTCCGACCGATATATCTCCGACCGTTTTTTGCCGGATAAGGCAATTGATTTGGTTGATGAGGCGTGTGCGCTGATTAAGACAGAACTGGATTCTATGCCGGCAGAGATGGATGAGCTGCGCAGAAAAATTATGCAGCTTGAGATTGAAGAGGCGGCGTTGAAAAAAGAAGAAGACCGGCTGAGCAGGGAACGCCTGGAACATTTGCAGCAGGAACTGGCGGAGTTGCGGGATGAATTCTCGAAAAAGAAGGCGCAGTGGGATAACGAAAAACATTCTGTAGAACATGTACAGAAAATTCGTGAAGAGATAGAGCAGGTCAACAATGAGATTCAGAAGGCGCAGCGCTCTTACGATTTGGAAAAAGCAGCGGAATTGCAATATGGAAGACTGCCGCAATTACAGAAACAATTGGAGGAAGAAGAAGCCTGTATCAAAGAAAAAGATTTGCGGCTTGTACACGAAAGTGTTACAGATAATGAAATTGCACGTATCATTTCACGATGGACAGGCATTCCGGTTGCAAAATTAAATGAAAGCGAACGGAGCAAAACCCTGCATCTGGATGATGAACTTCATAAACGTGTTATCGGACAGGATGAAGGAGTCACAAAAGTAACCGAGGCAATCATCCGCTCCAAAGCAGGTATCAAAGACCCGACCAAGCCAATCGGCTCGTTCCTGTTCCTCGGACCGACCGGGGTTGGTAAAACAGAGCTTGCAAAGGCGCTTGCGGCAAGCCTGTTTGACGATGAGAACAACATGGTGCGTATCGATATGAGTGAGTATATGGAGAAATATTCCGTGAGCCGTCTGATAGGAGCTCCTCCGGGATATGTCGGATACGATGAGGGTGGTCAGCTCACCGAGGCAGTCCGCAGAAAACCATATTCTGTTGTATTGCTTGATGAGATTGAAAAGGCGCATCCGGATGTATTTAATGTATTGCTGCAGGTACTGGATGACGGGCGAATCACCGATTCTCAGGGACGGACCGTAGACTTTAAGAATACGATTCTGATTATGACTTCCAACATAGGCTCTTCATATCTGCTGGATGGTATTGAAGAAAACGGAGAGATAAAAGCAGAAAATCAGGAAATGGTAATGCAGGACTTGCGGACGCATTTCCGTCCGGAATTCCTGAACCGGCTGGATGAGATTATTATGTTTAAGCCGCTGACAAAAGCAGATATCGGTTCTATCGTAGACCTGATGGTTGCAGATGTGAATAAGCGTCTTGCCGATAAAGAAATTCGGATTGCACTGACGCCTGCGGCAAAAGCATTTGTCATTGACGGGGGATATGACCCGACATACGGCGCAAGACCATTGAAACGATATTTACAGAAATATGTAGATACGCTGGCAGCAAAACTGATACTGGAAGGAAATGTCGGCACAGGAGATGTGATTGAGTTAGATGTCGAAGCGGGCAAATTAACTGCACATATCCGTGAGAGGACAGAGGTGGATACCCTGTAATATAATAGAAGATGGATTTGTAGTAACCGGGCTGGCGTATGTCTTGAAACAAAAAGACGGACTGTTTTTCACATAATAAACAGCCCGTCTTTTTTGTATAGGAAAGTAGATTCCAAAGCCGTGTCTTTTCATGCAGGCATGAAACACATGACCTTTTGACCGTGGCATCTTATTTTATAAGATTATGTCGGAATTTTATGTATGAATTGTGGAATACCTCTTTTGGGACAAGCATATAAAAAATAATAGGATTAAATATGGCATATCGTATTTAGTCTGGCTTCATAACAAAGCGACAAAGGAGGGAAAAGAATGTATGAAGGGAAAAGGGAGCATTTGCTGAAGCGGAAGTGTCTGGCATTTTCTCTCGTGCTGATGCTGCTGTTTGGCGTCTGGTCAAGTGTCTCAAGTGCTGCGGATGCCGAGACTGGTATCGCAGAAGGGGCAACGGTGGAAACGGATTCGGTGAATCCGGCAGGAGCGTCAGTGGATACTACTGCCCCGGCGCATCGAAAATACATCCGGTACAACGGCGGAGATTCGTATACGCTGAGTTTGGATGTAACCGGCAAGTATGATTCTGAGACAAGCAGGCAGAAAGTAGATGTTGTGCTGGTGATTGACCGCTCAAACAGTATGGTTGAGAGCATGGGGAACGGGGATCCGAGTCAACGGCTTCAGGTTTTGAAAGGGGTAGTGACAGAAGGCGGTGGGCTGAGTGATTCCATCCTGAACAATGACCAGTTAGATGCGAAAATGGCAGTTGTTACTTATTACGGTGGAAAAGAGAATGACAAACAATGGGATGATGCCGCCTGGTTAAACGGACAGTCATGGACTGACTCAAAAGAACAGTTGGATGCTGTGGTAAATGGTATCTCAATCACCGGAAAAGAGGCGGACGGAGGGACAAACTGTCAGGCAGGTCTGCGAACCGGAAAAGAGGTGCTGGCAAGCGCGCGGGCAGATGCAAGGAAAATCATGATATTCCTGTCAGACGGTCTGCCAACATTCCGATATGGTGAAAGTGGATATACGGAAGGCGACGGGCAGCATGACTGGGATGGAAAAAATGCGGCTGCGGCATACGCAGAGGCCGGGACGGTTACAGGTGTAGACCAGTTCTATACGATTGGATTTACAAACAACGCTGACAACGGTTTTCTCAGTACCCTTGCGCAAAAGGTTCCGGCAATTTCCACAAGCCGGTTCTATTCGGCAGCGAGTGCGGATGAGCTGGCAAATGTATTTGCAAACATTACCGGAAGCCTGACGGAATATACGTGCAGAAATGTGAAAATCACAGACACATTGAGCGAGTATGGGCAGCTTGCAAATCCGGAAAATGTAAATGGTGTTCTTACAGCGTGCAGAAGTGACGGGACAGAAGTTGACGTCACAGGAGTAGGGATTGCAGTAGCTTATGATTCAGAAAATAGAACGGTAACGGTTTCGTTCCCGGAAAACTATGTGCTTGAGCAGGATGTAACCTATACTGCCAGCTTTGAGGTAAAGCCGACGCAGCAGGCATATGATGAGTTCGCAGCGAATGGCGGCGGGTACGGCGGCATTGTAGGCAGCGTAGACAGTGATGCGCAGGGAAATACAACAAGTTCCGGCCAGCCGGGATTCTACACCAACACGGATGCGGAACTTACCTATACATTTGGAAAAGAAGATGCACCGGCGCAGACTGTGGCTTATGAGCAAAGGCCGGTTCTTCAGGTGGATGCAATGACAATTCCGGTGGAAAAAGTCTGGCAGAATACGGAAGAGTCGGAAAAGCAGGGGATTACGGTGTCTCTGTTTCAGAGCGGAAGTACGGAGCCGTATCAGGAACTACAGTTAAATGCGGAAAATGAATGGAAGGATTCCTTCAGAAATGTAGCCAAAGGTCACGAGTACTATATGGAAGAAAATATTCCGGATGGATTTGTCTGTGCAGTCACTGGAAACATGAATCAAGGTTTTGTTGTTACAAATACAAAATTGCCGTCACTTACCGTGACAAAAGAAGTGAGTGGGGAGATGGGTGACCGGACAAAATCATTTGAGTTTACGATTGTCTTGCAGGGAAAAGGCGGAGATTCAGTTGACGGGACGTACCAATATAAAGGGATCCTTGTAAAGCAGGAGGACGGAACATCTGGACGTGGATCGGAGAAAACTTCAGCACCGGGGGATGGGACGCTTACATTTGTGGATGGAAAGGCGACGGTTCACCTGTCACACGGACAGGGAATTCGAATCGAGGGACTTCCGCTTGGGGCATCTTATACAGTGCATGAGGAAAAGATAGAAGGAGACAGCTATCGGGTTACATATAACGGGAATGAGGCGGAGTCCGCGCAGGGCATACTGAATCAGGATGAAACGGTAAATGTAGTGAATGACAAGGAAACCGTTCCTGTAACAGGAGGCATAGATGCAGGCGGTTCTGCGACAGATTTTCTTCCGGGAATTCTGATTGCGGCTGTCGCTTTGCTTGTATTAGGATGTATTTCACAATTGATATATAGAAGAAAGAGAAGAAAATAGCGTGCAGAAAAATTGCATGTATAAAATAACGTGAAGGAAAAATAACATGAAGAAAAATAACATGAAGAAAAGTAACGTGAAGGAAAAATAACATGAAGAAGAATAACGTGAAGAAAAAATAACATGAAAAAAATAACGTATGGAAGAAAGAAATAATATATGAAAGAAAGATTAATCATTCTTTTGATGAAAATTAGTTTATTAATTGGAATCATTTTTATCCTGTTTGGGTTTTGCTTTTCCATCTTTCGATGCTCAGATAGCGGCATGAATCCGGCAGTGAAACAGGGAGATGTCGTCTTGTGCTATCGGCTAGATAAAGACTATCGGTTTCGGGATGCTATTGTGTACAAAACAGACGGTACCAAACAAGTGCTCCGCGTGCTTGCCGTTGCAGGCGATACGGTAGATATCAGTGAAGAGGGGCTTCTGGTGAATGGGGCATTAATTCAGGAAACGGAGATTTACGAAAAAACATTAAGATTGCAAGATGGAATTTCATTTCCTGTCACCTTGAAAGAGGGACAGGTGTTCCTGCTTGGAGATGCCCGTGAGCATGTTAAGGACAGTCGGATTTTCGGACCGGTGAATATAAAGGACACATATGGAAGAGTGATTACAATTATACGACGGAGCAGACTGTAGAAAAACGGAGGGTTTTAAGAATGAAGAAACATGTTTGGAAATCAGTGGTGAGCGTTGGAGTTGCGGCGATGACAATCTGTATGGGGACAATGACCGTAACGGCGGCAGACACACCAACAATCGGAACCGGGGGAAGTGATGGAAGTGATGCGTCCGCACATGTGACAAAGTTTCTGGAAATGGCAGAGGGGATTACTGTACCAACCGGTTCGTTTACATTTACCGCTAAAAGTATTACGGCAGATGCACCACAGGCGGAAATTGCGCCAATCGGGTATTCGTCTTCCGATGAAAAAGGTGATTTGTCAAATGGAATCTATCAGCTTGAAAAGACCGGGAATATCACATTCGGTACATTTCCACATGCGGGCGAATATGTATATACTGTAATTGAAAATGAGAATGCCTACAACCTGAATACCGGAGAAGTCATGGTGTATTCAACAGAAACATATACGATGCGGGTCCGTGTAATGAATGGGGAAAACGGACTTTATATCAGTGATATTACAGCAGAAAACAGCTCAGGTGTGAAAGTGGATGATATGTCATTTACAAATGTATTAAAAAACGAAAATACATCTTTAAGTATAAAAAAGAATACAAGGGGAGATATGGCTGACAAGACAAAGGACTTCGGATTTACGATTACATTTCTCAAATCAGCAACTGCAGATTCGGATACTTTTACCGGAAAAATCGGAAGTGAGACAGTGATATGTGAGGCAGGCGAGGAAAAATCATTTGAATTGCACAATGGGGAAAGCCTTGTGTTTGAAAATCTTCCCGCCGGGACACGGTATGTGGTAACAGAAGAGGGAACCGCAAACTATACGCCGGAGGTCACCGTCGTAGAAAATGGAACACAGACAGTCAAAGAGTCTGCAAAAAAGGGAGAATCCCTGGCAACAGCAAAAGCTGGAAATACAAATCTGGTTGGAGAAAATGAAAACGTAGTTGTCTATACAAATACGTTTGACAATGTGCCGATTACAGGCGTAATTGTGAATTTGCTGCCGTATATCCTGATGCTTGTGGGAGCTGCCGCAATAATTGCAGTGACGTTCCTTGCAAAACGTAAATGAAAGAAAAACTGGGATTGGGAATGATAAAGGCTGCGGATTGCGTTGTAAACGTCATCCTGTATCTGTTGGGAATTGTACTTTTTCTCTATGGCGGCTATACGTTGTGGGATACCCATGCAGTATATGCAGATGCATCCCCGGAGCAGTACGCGGCCTTTCATCCGGAAAACGGCGACTCCTATACAGAGCTGATGCGGCAGAATCCGGAAGTAATCGGATGGCTGACAATTGATAACACCAATATCGATTATCCGCTGACGCAGGCAGATAACAATTCAAAATATGTAAATACTGATGCAAAAGGAAACAGCTCCCTGTCGGGGAGTTTGTTTCTCGATTGCAGAAACCAAAAGGATTTTTCGGATTTTAATAATATTATCTATGGTCATCATATGGAAAGAAAGAAAATGTTCGGGGAACTGACCGAGTTTGCAGATGCAGAATATTTTCAGAGCCATCCGGGCGGAACACTTTATTCTGGTGAGAAAAAATACAAATTAGAATTCTTTGCATTTTTTAAAACGGATGCGTATGATAATCAGATTTACAGTCCCGGGGATGCGGCGGAAGAGGATAGGGAGCGCCTGCTGGCAGAGATTCAGTCACGCGCGATACAGAAACGGGCGGCAGGGGTAACTGCGGAAGACCGGATTGTAATGTTGAGCACCTGTGCAGCAGGAGAGACAAACGAGAGGGAAGTGCTGGTTGGGGTGATTGTTTAATATAATCATAGCGATCAGATTTACAGATGGTGTTTGAGATGTTACAATACAGAAAGGGCAAAACCAATCGAATAAACTAAATAACGCAGTGAAAGGACACCCAGTGCATGGCAACTATCATTTTCCATATAGATGTAAATTCTGCATTCCTTAGCTGGACGGCGGTTGAAAAATTAAAGAATGGTTCGGACATAGACATTCGGGAGATACCCGCAATTATCGGCGGGGATCAGAAGTCGCGGCATGGGATTGTGTTGGCGAAGTCTATTTCGGCAAAAAGATATGGCATTCGTACCGGGGAACCAGTGGCGAATGCCTTTCGAAAGTGCCCGAATCTGGTTATGGAGCCGCCGGACCATAAGATGTACCGGGAGAAGAGTGCCCGGTTGATGGATTACCTTCGCACGTATACATCAGAAATTGAACAGGTCAGTGTAGATGAATGCTACATGGATTTTACCGGAATTGCAGATAAATATCCGTCTCCTGTGGATGCTGCGCTTGAAATAAAAAACGGAGTAAAGAAACGATTTGGTTTTACGGTAAATATAGGAATTTCCTCCAATAAATTATTGGCGAAGATGGCGTCAGATTTTGAAAAGCCGGATAAAGTGCATACCTTATTTCCTCAGGAGGTGCCGCTGAAGATGTGGCCGCTGCCGGTTAACGATTTATTTATGGCGGGACACTCCAGTGTAGACACGCTGAAAAAGCTGGAGATTTACACGATTGGAGATTTGGCACGGTCCAATCCGGAGTTGATTGAACTGCATCTAAAGAGCCATGGGAGAATGCTGTGGAGATTTGCAAATGGAATAGACAATTCAGAAATACAGTCGGAGCGTGGAGAGGCAAAGGGAATCGGGAATTCGACAACACTGTGTGAGGATGCAGAGACATATGAGGAAGTGCAGCCGGTATTTCAGAAACTTGCAGAAAGTGTGAGCGCCAGATTGCGGAAGGCAGGACAGAAAGCAAGCATGGTTAGCATGGAAGTAAAGTATCATGATTTTCAGACTATGTCTCATCAGATGCAGTTGCTAAAACCGACGGATGAAGAAAAGGTTCTTTATGAGACTGCCTGCCAATTGTTTCGGGAATCGTGGAGCGGGGAACCGGTACGTTTGCTCGGAATCCGGACATCAAAACTGGTAGATATATCGGAGCCGGAACAATTATCCATATTCGACATTGACCTGCCAAAACCACCGGATGAGAAACATCAGAAATTAAATGCGGCAATGGATGAAATCCGGAACCGGTTCGGTAAAGATGCAGTTGTCAAAGCCAGTACGCTGTATCATACCTCTCCAGATAAAAATAAATCAGGAAGAAAGAAATGAAAACAGAAAAAAAGAAACAAAAAAATTACAACTTAGAATTGATTCGTACCATCTCGTTCATTATGGTTATTGTCATTCATGTTACAAATTATTTTTGCCGCGCATTTGGCAAAGTGAGCACAGGAGAATACTGGTTTGCGTTAATCATGGATACATTTGCAAGAGTAAGCGTTCCGTCCTTTTTTATGCTGAGCGGGGCGTTATTGCTCGGAAGGGACGAGCCGTTTGAGAAAAACATAAGGCGGACAGGAAGATTTATTGTTGTGCTGTTGTTCTGGAGTCTCGTGTATTGTGTGCATAACCGGGTTTATATGGGAACGCCGTGCAGTTTGTTTGAACTTTTGTATGTGCCGGCAGAACCGCATCTCTGGTATCTGTACGCAATGATTCCGATTTATGTCGTACTGCCCTTTTTCCAGATTATGTGCAGAGGGATGAACCGAAAGCTGGATTTGGCATTGTGCGGGATTATAAGTGTAGTAGTTATTGTTATGTATAATATGTCTATGATGAACGTGGAATTTTTTTATGACCTTCCGCTGATTGGAGACAAAGTATATACGTTCTATTTCTTTCTTGGTTACTTCCTATATAAATACAGAACACAGGAACATATATCAACCAAAGTTCTGTTTGCAATTTTTCTTGTAAGCAATATACTGAATATCATATTAACTGCAAGTGTCAGCTCATGGACAGGGGAGCATTACGAACGATTTCTGGAATATGGCTGTCCGCTTGTGATTTTGAGCGGTGCATCATTCTTTGCACTGATGCTTCGGATTAAAAATGGGCAGATACGATTAAAAGAAAGAACAGAAAAAGCGGTAGATACATGGTGCACGTGCTCCTTTGGCATCTACCTGATTCATATTCTTTTTCTGGATAATTATAAAAAATATATTGAGCCGGAGGCGGTATCGGCGTACCTTGCTATACCGGCGCTGACACTGGTGATATTGATGATATCCTTTGGATGCGTCTATCTGATTCGTCAACTGCCGTGCGGAACAAGGATTACCTAGTACATCGTCTGCTAAATAGGCACCACACTCACTTGTCTGGCTTCCCGACTGTACTGACATAAAAGCCTCAGCGTAGTCGGCTACGCTGAGGCTTTTATGCCAGCACTCTCAAAAAGTCATCCTGCGCATATTCAGCACGTATCTAGTTTACGATGTACTAGTAAAATTCAGTTCCAATATTTCATTAAATAATCCTCCGTAGTTTCTTTGGAAACCGTACATTTTTCTCTGACCTTAGTGAACGTGTCCTCTCTGGACATTCCCAGTTCCCGGCAAGTTTCTATCAATGCTTTTACGCCCTGCTCAAATCCCTGATTCACACCATCCTGATATAGTTCATCCAATGCCTGGCACATATTCATTCCTCCCGATTCATTCTTTTCTATATTCTGCATGAGTTTCTCTGAACCAAGCAGAACCTTTACAGCATTTCCAGTTTCAATATCAACATTTGCAAAAAAATCCTCGTTACTTTTTACATAGTTTATTAAATCTGTTTTGTCTTTTCTGTATTGTAGCATCCCAAACACCATCTGTAAATCTTTCCTGAAACATTTTAAATCTTCCATTTCTTTTGGGTCAATTAGATTGATCCCATAGTTCGGAATAAACTTTCTTAGCATTTTATATTCCTCTCGTTCAATGCCAAGTAAGCCATGCAAGTCTTTTTGACCATCCCAGCTTTCCTCACCGTAGTAAAATACAATTGTGATTACCGGATATAGCATATCTGCCTTTTTCAGACCTGACAGGAACTCGACATTTCCCTGTAGTTGCTTTTCGGACTTCCTCTGCTGTCGGATTTCACGAATCTGGTCCATATAGCTCAGCGCGTCATAGAGCATATTCCTGACCGGCATGGCATAGTGGATCTCTTCCTGATTTTCACAGGCAAGAATTATAATCTTTGTTTCGTCCTGTGCGGTCATTGTGATATCCCGGTAGCGTTCCACCGCGATTGACTTCCCTTCAGCATTTTTTAACACAACTCCTTGCTGCCCATCGTCTTGCCTGAGCTTATCTGCATGAAAAATCTGCATTCCCTGAAACAATGCTCCATTGACAAAACTGGCAAACCGCTCTTTGTTCGACAGCCATTGCCTGATTACAACGTTACTTTTTCCCATATTTTGTTAACACCTCGTGCTTTCCGGTACTTCAGTACCAATGACAAAAATTGTCCTGTTTTCGTAACGGTTCAACCCGTACTCAATCATAACACTGATTGAGTACAAGGATGCACGTTATGACTTGAGTGCATCCTGCCTATCGTCAAAGGCAATTCAAAATGACAGGATGCGCAGCAGTTCTGCCGGAAAGCTGAACTGCTACCGGTTTTCAAACATTGAATATCAGGCGAGTCTGCCTGTCTGAATGGGAGAGATACTCCCATCTGTAATAGATAAAAAGAATGTTTGAAATGTGTCCTAATGATTTAGGCGTATTCATTGTAACATAACTGGTGTTTGGGAGGCAAGGAAAATTATCGTAACTGTTCAGAGCCAACAAATTATCATAGCAATTCACATCCTGCTGCGTTATAATAAAGACATAGCATGAGATGGCTTTTGGCGCTGGAATCAACATTTTATGTCAGATGGAGGTAGATGCTTTATGACGGACAACATTATTATTACAATTGGCAGACAATTCGGCAGCGGGGGACATGAGATTGGCAACCGCCTGTCAGAGCGGCTGAATATTCCGCTGTATGATCACAACCTGATCCGTATGGCGGCGAAGGAGCTGAAGATTCAACCGGAAGAGGCACAGCGTGTAGATGAGAACCTGCTTGGCAGGTATATGTCATCCGCAGTGCTTGGTTCAGGAGATTACATCCTGTTTATGAACGGCAAGGAATATGAAGAACCATTGACGGACAAAGTATATGAGATGCAGGCGCAGATTGTTCAGAAGCTTGCCAGCCGCGGCTCCTGTATCTTTGTCGGCAGATGTGCAGATTACGTGCTTGGGGATTATTCAAACTGCATCAATACATTTATATATGCATATAAGGATGACCGGATTCGCAGAATTATGAAACTTTACGGGCTGAATGAGAAAAAAGCATGGGAGAAGATTAAGCAGGTGGACAGGACGCGAAAGGCATATTATGAGGAGCATACGGAGCGCCAGTGGGGAACCATCGAGTCCCACCAGATGCTGTTCAACTCCAGCTTACTGGGACTGGATGGTGTGGCAGATGCAATTGAAGGCATCTACAAAAAGTGGAATGAGAATAAATGACAATAATGGCAAGAAAGAGAACCTGCTGACAGCCGGTTCTCTTTCTTAATGCAAAAAATGATATACCGGATCATGTCGGAAAAACGGACAAATATACCATAATCACAATCAATCTTAGCAGACTCTTAGCAGAAGAAGGATTGTATGGAAAAAAATACAAGAAATTTTCGGGGGGGGGGTATTGACAACCATATATCAAAGAAATATCATATCATTACAATATGAAACAAAAATTTGCATTTTTCTACAAAACGATACATATGTTAACATTAAGACGGAACCGGAGAATAGGAGTTGTCTGCATTTAAAGTCTAAAGGAAAAGTCTATATTCGGAGAATCTTGACAAAGGACCCATTAGAAAGTAAACTAAAATTCAAGATTATGGGTGATACCATATCATTTTAGCAGTATTAATTAAAGATGGAGGGGTTCTTCGAATGGACAGATACATAGATATGCACTGTCATATTCTGCCGGGGGTAGATGACGGAGCAGCGGATTTGGAGGAGACGCGACAAATGCTGAGAATTGCTTACAACGAGGGAATTCGCCTGATTATAGCAACTCCGCATCATCATCCGCGAAGAGGACATAAGAGTCCGGACGTGCTGCAAAAGCAACTACGGTTGGTGAGGAAAGAAGCTGCAGATATCAGTGAGAAATTCCGTGTATATCTCGGATGTGAAGTTTATTTTGGACAGGATGTGCCGGATAAGTTGAATGACGGCAGGATTCTGACGATGAATAAACGCAATACAGTATTGGCAGAGTTTTCCCCGACAGATTCGTTCAGTTATATCCGACAGGGGATTCAACAGATTCAGATGACGGGAAATGAAGTGATAGTTGCCCATGCCGAGAGATATCAATGTTTAACAGACGACATTGCATTGGCAGAAGAGATTTGCGATATGGGCGCAAGTATTCAGGTGAATGCCGGGAGTATTACCGGAGAGAGCGGCCGCAGGGCAAAGAAGTTCGTAAGGGAGCTGATGAATCAGGATATGGTGTTCGGTGTCGGGACAGATGCACATGGGGCACATATGCGTATGCCAAAGATGAAGAAAGCAGCAGAATATGTAAAGAAGAAATACGGAGAAGATTACATGAGGAGGATATTCTTTGATAATCCGGCAGGCTTATTGAGGAAAGTAAAAGAAGTATGAGTCAATATACACAAAATACAATGATGAATTCGGAAACAGACAACGATGAGATTACAATAGACCTGTCAGAGGTACTGCGGGCACTTTGGAGAAAAGCTCATCTGATTCTTCTGAGCGGAATTATTATGGCTTTGTTGGCGTTTATCGGAACAAAGCTTTTTATTACGCCTGTTTACACATCTGTGACAAAGGTGTATGTACTGTCTAAGGCAGACGGGAATGCGAATCTGACTACAAGCGATTTACAGGCAGGTTCCTACCTGACAAAAGATTATATGGAGCTTGTAAAGAGCCGGGCAGTCATGGAGCAGGTTATCGCACTTCTGAATCTGGATATGAAACCGGAAGAGCTGATGAACATGGTATCTGTAGAATCCGCAGCAGACACGCGTATTCTTACGATTTCCGTGGAAAATGAAGACCCGAAAGAAGCAAAGGAGATCGCAGATGCAGTCAGAGAATCTGTCAGTGTGCAGATTACGGATGTTATGAACGCAGATGCAGTAAATACCGTTGACGTGGCAGATTTGCCGGAGAATCCTTCTTCCCCGAGCACGATGAAGAATACTGTGGTTGGCGGAATCCTCGGAATTCTGTTAGCGGCTGCCGTAGTTGTACTGATTTATATGCTGGATGACACAATCAAGACACCGGAAGATGTAGAGCACTATCTTGGATTGAGCGTACTGACTTCTATCCCGATTGCAGAAGGCGTGAAAAAGTCGAAAAAGACAAAAGGGTTGTCAGCACGTCAGTTTACAAAGAATATGAAAAGATAACGGAGAGGGATAAAAGATGCAGGATATTGTTTTAAAAGGAACGAAAAAGGATTATCGCAGCAACGAGGCATATAAAACTCTCCGGACGAATATCGAATTTTCAGGGGCGGAGAATAAAGTTATTGTGTTTACAAGCTGTACGCCAAATGAGGGGAAAAGTACCGTGTCTATTTCGCTGGCAGCATCGTTGGCGGAAAGCGGAAAAAAGGTATTGTTTATTGATGCCGACCTGAGAAAATCAGTTTTGGCAGGACACCACAAAGTAGCAGGACAGATTAAAGGATTATCCCATTTTCTGGCGGGACAGGCAGAGCTTGGGGATGTGATGTACCATGTAGAAGACCCAAACATGGTCGTAATCTTTGCAGGTGTGATTCCGCCAAACCCGGCGGAGCTGCTCGGGGGAAGAAGATTTGAAAGTCTGCTGAACAGTGCAAGGAAAGCATATGATTATGTTATCATCGATGCTCCGCCGCTTGGAAGTGTTATTGACGGTGCAATCATTGCCAAACAAAGCGATGCCGCTGTTATGGTAATCTCTGCAAATACAATCAGCCATAAGTTTGCGAAAGTGGTAAAGGAGCAGCTGGAAAAATCCGGATGCCCGATTCTTGGAGTTGTATTAAACAAAGTTGATATGAAACATAATAAATATTATGGAAAGTATTACGGAAAATATTACGGTGAGTATGGCAGCGAGGAAGGACACGAAAGCAGTCACGGAAAGGATTGAGTGGTTAAGATATGAAACAGCGAGTGTTGATGTCGGCATTGCTGCTTGGGTGTCTCATACTGGGCGGCATTTCGGTTGTGATATATGCAGGGCAGGATAGAAAAGCACCTGTGATATATGTGAAGAAAGAAGATGTTACATATCATGAAGGAGACAGCTACAAGGAACTTCTGAGCGGGGTTACAGCAAAGGACAATCGGGACGGCGATGTTACAGGAGATATTTTTATAGATAAGATTGTTCCGGCAGATGACGGAAAAGCAGTTGTGTATTATGGAGTCATGGATAAAGCGAAAAATGTCGGGACTGCAACAAGAACTGTAAATTATAATACATCCGGAGCCGGTATACAGACAGCGGCAACGGATGCGCAGGCAGATGCTGAGGCGGAGAATCAGGCGGAAGAGGCAAAAAAGGCAGAAGAAATAAAACAGGCAGAGCAGGAGAATGCGAAAGCTGAAGATCCAAACGAACTTGTGCCGACAACGGAGGCTCCGGTTATCGCGCTGACGACAGACCACGTGACAGTTGCTGTAGGCAGCGGATTTGATCCGATGAGTGTAGTGAAAGGTGTGGCAGATACGGTGGATAATGCAGATGTACTTTCCCGGCAGATTAGTGCAGAGGGAGCGTATGATATGAATACACCGGGAACTTATCAGCTACAATATTTTGTGATAGACAGCGATGGCAATACATCTGATATCAAGACATTGACGATAACAGTTCAGTAAGACCGGTGATAATGGTTCAGTAAGAAAGTGGGCATTCGAAATATGGGAAAATTAGAAAAGACAAATCATATGGCAGGCAAGCTGCTGACGCTTATACAACTCATCCTGTCAGTTGGGCTCATTGCGTCCATATGGAACAGCGGTCTGCTGCCGATGAAGTATCTCCTGGCAGTGATGATTTTGCTGCTTGCATTATTTGGCATCACATTCGGGCTGCAGTATACAAAGAACAAACTGTTTGTTGCAGGAATTGTATTAAGTGTAATCATCAGTGTGGTACAGATATTCGGGATTATTTATGTGAAGAAAGCAGACAATCTTCTGGCGGATGTCGGCGGCGCGACCTATAAGACAGATAACATGATTGTAGCAGTCAGGAAAGATGATCCGGCAGCAAACCTTCTCGATGCGTCGATGTACCGCTTTGGTACACAGACCTCTGTAGATCAGGAAAATACACAGAAGATGCTGGAAGACATCAACCAGTCGGTTGGCAGGGAAGTAAAGGTAGAACAGTACGGCACCGTACAGGAACTTGCAGATGCATTGCTGCAGGGAAGGGTGGACGCAGCGGTATACAATGAAGCCTTTGACGGATTGATTGAAGATTCTATTGAGGATTATCCGGAACAGATAAGAATTCTGTATCAGTATGGAATCGAGACAGAACTTGTTCAGGAAGAGACAAATGTAGAAGAGCCGTTCAACATTTATATAAGCGGCATCGATGTAGACGGGCCAATCACAACCAACAGCAGAAGTGACGTCAACATTATTATGACAGTGAATCCGAATACAAAGAAAATCCTTCTGACATCCACACCGCGCGATTATTATGTACAGATTCCAAATATTTCGGGGGGACAGAGGGATAAACTGACACATGCCGGAATCTACGGTGTCGATGCATCCATGAACACGTTGGAACAGCTTTATGGCATTGACATTTCTTACTATGCGAGGGTAAACTTTACTTCGCTTGTAAAGATAGTAGATGCGCTTGGCGGCGTTGATGTAAATTCGGATTACGAGTTTACGACACTGCATGGCAATTATACAATCAAAAAAGGAATGAATCATCTGGATGGAGATACAGCGCTGGGATTCTCGCGTGAGCGTTACAGTTTTGAGGATGGAGATAATCAGCGTGGAAGAAATCAGGAGGCTGTATTGACAGCGATTCTGAATAAGGCGATGTCACCTGCAATTTTGAAAAATGCAAATAAATTAATTGCAAGTGTCAGTGACAGTGTAGAAACCAATATGACACAGGATGAAATGGCAAAGTTTATCAATATGCAGTTGTCAGACGGCTCTGGATGGACAATCGAATCCGGGGCGGCAATCGGAACAGGAGACAATCAGGCATGTTACTCATCGGGCGACCAGATTTTATATGTGATGTGGCCGGATGAGGCATCTGTACAGACCATCAGCGGACGTATGAATCAGGTGCTGTCAGGAAATTAGAAAAGTAGCAATAGATAACTTTATGAGGGAGTAATACTAATGTTTAAGGAAATCGCAAAGGGCTGGACGAAGCATCTGGATTTTATGGTGCTGGATATTATATGTCTGGAAATCAGCTTTTTAATTGCATATGTGTTAAGAAATGGAATGGCAGTACATAGCCGGATGCCGGGAATATACGGAGATTTAATGTTGGTTCTTGTGGTTATAGACATCTGTGTCGTGTTTTTCCTTAACAGTTATGAGGAAATTGTAAGACGGGGATATCTGATAGAGATTCGTCAGATACTCGTACATGATGGCTGGATTATGATTGCTCTGATTGTGTGGATGTTTTTAATTGGACAGTCAAATCAGTATTCCAGATTGATTGTCATTATGATGTATCCGATCAGTGTTATGCTTATGGTTGTAGTCCGGCTTGTGTGGAAACGGTTTGTCCGTATCCACATTCAGAAGCAGAAAGGACTAAGGAAAGTGTTGGTAGTGACAACAGATTCCCGTGCCAAAGATGTTGTCAGGGATATTCTTGTCCCATATCGTGATTATATGGTAGCGGGAGTCGTACTATATGATTATCCGACAAGAGTAAGGAATAAGAAGTTTTCGGGGATTGAGGTTTGTGCCGGAAAAGAGGACGTAATCCAGTATGTACAGAATCATATTGTGGATGAGGTGTTCATCGACTTACATGATGAAAGAGAAACAAGTGTGCTGATGAATGTATTCGTCAATATGGGGTTAACGGTTCATATTAATCTCGTTCAGTCAGCATCTTTTATGGAGAATAAGCGAATCCATTCATTTGGTGAATTCACTGTAATATCTTCCAGTATGAAGTTCGCCTCCCCACGGCAGATTCTGATGAAACGAATCATGGATATCTGCGGTGGACTGGTAGGATTGGTGCTTACAGGAGTCGCGTTTTTGATATTTGCTCCGATTATCTATCATCAGTCTCCGGGACCGATTTTCTTTAGCCAGGAGAGAGTCGGAAGAAACGGAAGGCTGTTTAAAATCTATAAATTCCGCACAATGTATCTGGATGCGGAAGAGCGGAAAAAAGAATTGATGGCTCAGAATAAGATGAGCGGTCTGATGTTCAAAATGGACAACGACCCGCGAATCTTCCCAATCGGACACTTCCTGAGAGAGAAGAGTATCGATGAGCTTCCACAGTTCTGGAATGTGCTCAAAGGCGATATGAGTCTGGTAGGGACCAGACCTCCGACAGTGGATGAATATCAGCAGTATGAGGCAAGACACCGGAAACGTCTGGCAATGAAACCGGGGCTTACCGGGATGTGGCAGGCAACCGGAAGGAGTGACATCACGGACTTTGAAGAAGTAGTAACGCTGGACGCCAAGTATATTCAGGAGTGGAATATCCTGCTGGATATCAAACTGATATGGATGACAATTATGTCAGTGTTAAAAGGAAAAGGCGCTGTGTAGGTGCCCGGGAGCGGTGAGGTGTAAGCTTTACAGTGTAGGTGATGTGGGTTTGCCGATAGCAACACTTTTGTTGCAGCACCATTTGCATGTGGCATAATATGAATTCCTCATAATAAGTTTGTGTCATAATAAGTCTGTGTCATAATAAGTCTGTGTCATAATAAGACTGTGTCATAATAGGAACAACGGATGTAGAGGGCTTAAGGTTCTCATCTGTAGTTCATAATTTCTTACCCGAGAAAGTGAGCGAAAACCTTGTAAATACAAGGAATTCAGCCGATAAAGGAGGGCAGGTATGACACAGCGGATGGCATAAAAACCAGCCGCTGTTTGCTTTGTCAAAAGAGTAAAAAGCGAGAGATTAAAGAGAAAACAGAGAATATAAAGGTGAATAGTACTTCGGGGAGAGGCACTTGGATGGTGGCTCTATGATGTGAAATTCATCACCCCGGAGTTTTTATTGCTTTAAGGATAGAGAAGAACCGCAAAAGAAAATGGATGGAAACTGGAGAACTGATATGAAGAAGAATGAAGAGAAAAGAGAAATACAAGTCGGGACAGACTTTTCTAAACTAAATATCTGTATGCTTGGGCACAAGCGTATTCCATCCAGAGAGGGTGGCATCGAGATTGTGGTAGAAGAGCTTGCAACCCGTATGGTTCAGCTGGGGCATTCTGTTACCTGCTTAAATCGCAGAGGGCATCATGTAAGCGGAAAGCAGTTTGATGGAAAACAGGAGAAAATCAGTGATTACAAAGGAGTGAAACTTCAGTCTGTTATTACCATAGATAAAAAAGGATTGGCAGCCATGACATCTTCCGTCTTTGCCAGTATTAAAGCAGCTTTCGGTCCCTATGATGTGATTCACTTTCATGCAGAAGGTCCTTGTGCGATGCTGTGGCTGCCGAAGTTGTTTGGCAAACGATGTGTTGCAACGGTGCACGGAATCGACTGGCAAAGAGAAAAGTGGAAACAGGGATTTGCTTCTAAGTACATTCACTTTGGTGAAAAAGTCGCTGTGAAATATGCAGACGAAATAATTGTATTAAGTGAAGGTGTACATAAGTATTTTCTGGATACATACGGACGGGAGACAAAGTTTATACCAAACGGTGTGAATCGTCCGGAGATTAAACCTGCTAATGAAATCACCAAACGTTGGGGACTTGAAAAAGACAGTTATGTGCTGTTCCTTGGAAGACTGGTGCAGGAAAAAGGGCTTCGTTATCTGGTCGAGGCATTCAAGCAGGTGAAAACCGATAAGAAGCTGGTGATTGCCGGGGGTGCATCTGATACCGACGATTTTATGCGGGAATTGAAGCAGCTTGCAACAGGAGATGACAGAATTATTTTTACTGGCTTTGTGCAGGGTGAGGTTTTGGATGAGTTGTATAGTAACGCTTATGTATATACATTGCCTTCTGATCTGGAAGGAATGCCATTGAGTCTACTGGAAGCTATGAGCTATGGTAATTGCTGTTTGACAAGTGATATTGCAGAATGTGCAGAAGTGGTTGAAGATAAAGCAGTTCTGTTTAAGAAGAGTGATGTGGATAATTTGAAAGATAAACTGCAGCGGCTGTGCGATTGTCAGGAAGAAGTAAAGAAGTATAAAGCGGTAGCAGCGCAGTTTATATGTAAGAAGTATAACTGGGATGCGATTACGGAAGAAACAATAAGACTTTATAGATTAAGGAATGTTTGAATACGCCAACTGCACGGATTGTAAAAGGAGATAGAGTAATGACAAATGCAATTATGGGAATAGTTCTTATATTTCTAACTTTTATATTGATTTACAAAGCTCAATATACTGTTGAAAGTGCACATTTTTTTGATTTGAATAATACAAATGCAATGAGAGGTTTTTGGTGTATTATAGTTATTCTTGTTCATATACCAGTTACATATCAAAATCGAATTCAAGACATGATAGGTAGTTTTGCATATATTGGTGTAACATTTTTCTTTATGACATCTGCGTACGGACTTAAGGTAAGTGCTTTAAAAAATCCACATTCAATAGAAAAGTTTTGGAGAAAAAGACTTCCTAAACTAATTGTTCCAATGTTTTTTGTAAATATACTTTCCATGATTGTAGCAGTGGTGGAAGGAAAGCAGCCGACGTTGAATAACTTGTTATCTATTAACATGTGGGTTGTTTGGTTGATGGCATGTTACTCAATATATTGGGTAGTGAATCGCTTTGTTTTATTTGGTAGAGAACAAAAAGATTTGCTTGTTTGCGCTTTTTAGTGGTGTTTGGCAGTGTATTGGTATACAGCCAAAAAGATAAGCTTTCAGTCACAACATGGTGTCCAGAAGTGTTTGGCTTTGTGTGGGGCATTGTTTTGGCTAATTTTAAAACTTCGTTTTTAGTTTGGGCAAAAGAGAAATGGTGGAACCTATGTATTGTTTCATGTTTAACAGCTGGATTGCTCGGAGTTTTATATTTGAAATATAAGCCTGTAGTGTTTATGGGTGATTATGTGCTGAAAATTGCATTGGGTCTGGCTATAATACTATTTATGCTCTTTATTAATATAAGGATTTCTGTGGGAAACAGAATTAGTTTATTTTTAGGAAAAATATCCTATGAGGTGTATTTGCTACATGGGATAGTGTTTAGCTTGATATCTTTTTTAATGCCGGAAATTAATTCTGGATGGTTTGTTTTGGTAAGTATTGTTGCTACGGTGATTTTATCTTGGATTGTTAATAAGTTTAGTAGCTCTGTTATAAAAAGATTATAGGGTGAAGAATGTTCAATTTATAGTGTTAAGTATAATATTACATTCTGCCCCAAAATAGGAATGGAAATTAAGAGGATAATAAAATGAAGGTATTGATGGTAAATAAGTTTCTGTATCCTAACGGTGGATCAGAAACATACATATTTAAGCTAGGTGAATATTTGCAGAGCCGAGGGCACGAAGTTCAGTATTTTGGTATGGAACATGAGGGACGTTGTGTGGGGAACAGGGTCAATGCGTACACATCTGATATGGACTTCCACGGTGGTAGTAAACTGGCAAAGCTGACTTATCCTATTAAGACGATTTATTCAACGGAAGCAAGAGAGCAGATACGAAAGGTTTTGGATGACTTTCAGCCGGATGTGGTTCATCTTAATAATTTTACTTATCAGTTAACACCGTCTATGATTCTAGAAATTCAGAAGTGGAAGAAGCAAACAGGGCATAGATGCAAAACTGTGTTTACAGCGCATGATTATAACTTGGTCTGCCCAAATCATATGTTGAACAATCCGAATACAAGGCAGAACTGTGAAAAATGTTTGGGCGGTCATTTTATGAATTGTGCCAAAAGAAAATGTATTCATGGTTCCACTGCTAAAAGTGTCATAGGAACATTGGAAGGTTATTTCTGGAAGTTCAATGGCGCTTACAAATATATAGATAATATTATTTGTTGTTCTGAGTTTATGAAAACGAAGATGGACACTAACCCATTGTTTGCAAAGAAGACGGTGGCAATCCACAACTTCATTGATAAAGTGGAGTGGAGGGAACCACAGAAAAAAGATTACATTCTCTACTTTGGCCGATTCTCTGAGGAAAAGGGAATCGGGACACTGCTGAAGGTCTGTAAGGAACTGCCAGAGATAGACTTCATCTTTGCAGGAACAGGACCGTTAGAAGATGCTGTGAGTGGAATATCAAATATCAAGAATGTGGGATTCCAGAAGGGAGAAGCTCTGGAGCAACTGATTAGAGAAGCAAGGTTTTCCATTTATCCATCAGAATGGTACGAAAACTGTCCGTTTTCTGTTATGGAGAGCCAGATGTATGGCACACCGGTTCTGGGAGCCAACATTGGTGGCATTCCTGAGCTTATAAGAGTGGATGAAACAAAAATAGCTGGTGAGACAGATATAACTGGGAAGACAGGAGAACTGTTTGAAAGTGGTAATGCAGTGGAACTGAAGAAACAAATTCAGAAACTGTGGAATGAGAGGGAATTGACAGCGCAGTATAGCCGAAATTGTAAGGAAATAAACTTTGACACGATTGCAGAATATTGCGAAAAACTGTTGAAGATATATGAGAGTTGAGAATCCGCACAATCGAAAGTAAGAAAATGATATAAATAGAATAATTTTGAGGAGAGTTAAAGAACTATGTCTGAAAAGAAATTAAATGGAACTGTTATTGTTACATATCGTTGCAACGCTCGGTGTTCAATGTGCAATCGTTATAAAGCACCTTCTAAACCAGAAGAAGAGATTAATATTGAGACAATCAAGAAGCTACCGAAGATGTACTTCACGAACATCACCGGTGGTGAGCCTTTCATTCGTACTGATTTGCCGGAAATTGTACGTGAATTGTACAAAAAAAGTGACCGCATTGTTATTTCAACAAACGGATTTTTTACAGATCGTATAGTTGCATTATGTAAAGAATTTCCTAATATTGGTATTCGAATTTCTATTGAAGGCTTGGAACAAACTAATAACGAGATTCGTGGATTAGATAATGGATACCAGCGTGGATACGGAACATTGAAGAAATTGAGAGAGATGGGAATGAAGGATGTTGGCTTCGGTATGACCGTCCAGGATAAGAATGCACCTGATCTTGTACCGCTGTATAAGATTTCCAATGAGATGGGCATGGAATTTGCCACTGCCAGTCTTCATAACAGCTTCTATTTTGTTGAAGCCAAGAACATTATTCATGATCGTCCAATGGTAGCACAGAACTTTGAGGACTTGGTTAATGAACTGCTCAAGAGTAACAGCCCTAAGAAATGGATGCGTGCATATTTTAATCACGGCTTGATTAACTACATTTATGGTCAGAAGAGACTTCTTCCATGTGACATGTCTTTCGACACATTCTTTATTGATCCATATGGAGATGTTATGCCGTGCAATGGTACCAAAGATAAAGAAGTAATGGGCAACTTGAATAACCAGAGCTGGGATGAGCTATGGAATAGTTCGGAAGCAGAAGCAGTTCGTAAGAAAGTGCGTTGCTGTGACCGTGACTGCTGGATGATTGGTTCTGTATCTCCTGCGATGCATAAGTACATTTGGGTTCCTGGAATGTGGGTTGTATGGCATAAACTAAAGGCATTGTTTATGAAGAAACCTTATTCTATGTATGAAAATAAAATTGTGCGTGAGTTTAGAGATGGCAAGGTGACAAAAGAAGAACTGGATAAGTGTTCAACTTGTGATATGTGTGCAACTGTCAATAATGGTTTGAGTGAGGCAAGTAAGGCACAGTTGGTTGGTAAGACCGGTGAAGAAATCGTGGACGCGGATATTGCTGCACAGATGAAGAGGTAATTGTTATGATAGGTGTTTGTATAAAATACTTCCATGAGAATTATGGGGGAATGCTTCAAGCGTATGCAACAACAAAAATTCTAGAAAAACGTGGAATTGACTATGAGTTAATCCAGTATGAAAAAAAAAGAACACTTCCGGAAAAAATAATGTCTGTTCCACGACTTTTAAATGGTGTGCTGCTTAATGATAAATATGAAACCCTGAAAAAGAAGATGGGGATGAAGAAGCATCCGGAATTTGCAAAAAATGATGCGATCCGCATGGAAGCGTTTAGTAGGTTTAAGAAAAAGGCATTTACCAGATTTTCACCAATTTTTGTAGGATATCAATCTTTGTGTGAAGGGGCAAATCGCTATGAGGCAGTTGTAACCGGAAGCGATCAGCTTTGGTCTCCGGCGGGACTTCCAACCAATTATTATAACTTGATGTTTGTTCCTGACTCCATTCGTAAAATTTCTTACGCTTCAAGTTTTGGTGTCAGTCAGATTCCGTGGTATCAAGTGAAACGTACCGCAGCGTACCTAAATCGGCTGGACTTCATAAGTATGCGTGAAAATCGTGGTAGTCAGATTGTTAAGGAACTGACTGGCAAAGATGTTCCTACAATTTTGGATCCTGTATTCTCTTTTGATATAGTTGAGTGGGGAAAACTTGTTCCAGCAAAGAAAATGATGGATGAATCATATATTTTTGCATATTTTTTAGGCACAAATCCGGCTTATCGAAATTCTGTAGAAGAATTTTCTAAGACAACGGGACTGAAGATTATAGCACTGCGACATTTGGATCAGTATGTGGAGGAGGACGAACGGTTTGGGGATTTAGCTCCTTATGATGTAGGACCAGAGGAATTCCTGAATCTGATTCGTGGAGCGGAATATGTTTGTACCGATTCTTTTCATGGTGCTTGTTTTTCTATTATTCATCATAAGAAGTTTATGATTTTCAATCGATATAGCAATCAATCTAAAACATCCAAGAACTCCAGAATTGATTCCCTATGTCAGAATCTGAATTTGTCAGAACGACGTTTTTCTGGGGATATTTATGCAATTCAGAAAGAAATCAATTATCAAATGGTAGATGAAAATTTGATGACACTGAAAAGGCAGACAGATGCGTACATTGATAAAGCTTTTGATGGATTGGTTTAATGAGGAGTAGCATATGCAAGAGAAAGAACCTGTAAGAGTTTTAGTCACGGCTCCATTAGGTGTTGGTGGCGTGACTAATATGATGATTAATATCCAATCTCATTTAGATAGAAGCAAGGTCAATTTTGATTATCTTGTTTTTCACAATCGAAAAGAAGCATTGGAAGACAAGGTTGTATCCATGGGGAGTAGAAAACTGATTGCATCGGTAGATCACATTTCCATTCGCCCACTGAGACGTATTTTGCGAATCAATGAAATTCGTAAAGTGTGCAAGATAAATAAAATTCAGATTTTACATTATAACGCCGATAGTGCAGCAGATGTAACCAATATTCTAGGTGCAAAGCTGGGCGGTGTAAAATATGTAACAATACATAGTCATAACGCGGGCTTTGGAACGGCAGGAAAAGGAGTGCGAATAGTTAGTAAATTACTCAAACCATTCATTCCGGCTCTTTGCAACAATTATTGGGGCTGCTCTGATTTAGCAGCACGGTTCTTATTTCCAAAGTCGATCATTGAATCTAGAGACTATGCTGTATTACCAAATGGAATTGAATTGGAAAAATACGATTATAATGAAGCTGTGCGTAAAGAAATGCGTACACAGTTGGGGTTGGAAGATTGTTTTGTAGTAGGACATGCAGGCCGATTTTCTGACCAGAAAAACCACACCTTTTTGCTTGATATTTTTCAAGAAATTGCTTGCAGAAATGATAAGGCAGTTTTACTTTTGTTCGGTGTCGGTGAGTTGGAAGAACCGATGAAGGAAAAGGCGAAGCGTTTGGGCATTGAGAAAAGTGTTATCTTTTATGGTGCTTCCAGCAAAATGGAAAAAATGTATCAGGCAATGGATGTTTTTTTGATGCCATCCCTTCATGAAGGGCTTCCGGTAACGGGGGTAGAAGCACAGGCTAGTGGTTTGCCCTGTGTATTTGCGGATACCATCACCAAAGAAGTGGATATCACGGGGCAATCGGCATTCCTTTCATTGAACGAAGAACCTGGGGTGTGGGCGGATAAAGTGCTGTCTTATGTGGAATTCGAGCGTAAGAGCAACAAGAAAGAACTGCTGAAAGCAGGATATGATATACAGCAAACAGCAGATACCGTGTCAAAGTTATATTTGGAAGTGAATCAAATACTTTAAGTCAAAAGAAAGGAGGCTGTAAAATGATTACCATTCAGAACAAGGCGGAGTGCTGTGGTTGTACAGCTTGTTTTAATATCTGTCCTAAAAATGCAATTACCATGCAAGCGGACGAGGAAGGGTTTTTATATCCTTTAGTAGATCAAGAGAAATGTGTTAATTGCGGAATGTGCGAAAAGGTCTGTCCAATTTTATCGAAAAAAAATCATGAGGAGCAGACGGATGCATACATTATTCGATATAACAATCAGGAGATTGTAGAAGAAAGCACATCAGGTGGCGCTTTTACGGCAATCTCCAGCTATATCTTTAAAAATGGCGGCGTTGTATATGGTGCTGGCTATGATATTGATATGAAAGTTATCTGTAAAAAAGCCGTTTGTATGGCAGATTTAAAGGAAATGAGAGGTTCCAAATTTGTTCAAAGCAGTTTGAATCGAACTTTTCAAGAAATTAAGGTTGCATTGAAGGCAGGAAAACTGCTTCTGTTCACGGGTACGCCTTGCCAAGTTGCAGGATTGATTCACTACTTGGGGAAACATCCTGAAAATTTGATATGTATGGATTTTGTTTGCAGAGGTGTTCCATCTCCGGGACTCTGGAAGAATTATGTGGATTATATGGAGAGCAAGTACCATTCTAAAATGATTGGGGCGCGGTTTAAGCACAAGACCTATGGCTACCATACCACTACCATGAAAATTGATTTTCAGAATGGAACTTCCTACTTTGGCTCAGGGCGAGTTGATCCCTATATGAAAGCCTTTGTGCGTGAGATGTCCTCCAGACCTTCCTGTGCAGAGTGCGCATTTAAAGGAATTGAGCGTTTGAGTGATATTACTGTTTTTGATTGTTACGAGTATACGCAGATTACTGGACAGAGAGATGATGACAGGGGGTATACCTCTGTGTTTATTCACACCGATAAGGGAAGGAAGGTGTTTGAGGCAATAAAGCCGATGCTCATTTGGCAAGAACAAGCAGTCGAAAAGTTGGTTACCAAAAACGGTATTATGGTTTGCAATAGCGCAAAGCCTCACGCAAAACGGAGTGCTTTTTATGAAGCAGCAGCGGTAATGTCTATAGATAAGGCGATGCAGAAGATTGAGCCGATTACAAAGAAGGATCAATTGATTGAACAGGCAAAAGCCTTCTTGTTTAAAACAGGACTGATTCGGTTAGCAAGAATATTGCGTAAAAAACACCGAGTAGCAATCAACAGTAACGTTCAAGATAGCGGAAAAAATGAATGAAAATAAGGTTATGATGCTCTCGAAGAGAGTGTGCAGTCAGATTCTAAACAGACTGTTAATGCTTGAAGTTGGGGGACTTTGTAAAAATATACGATTCGACTGGAAATGTAGAATTTTCCAATCATCATACACCATTTGAAGTGGTGGTTTCTAACTTAGAAAATATTTGGAAGGGAGAACAATGAAGAATATTTTATTTGTGATTCACGCATTAGGGTGCGGTGGAGCAGAAAAAAGTTTAATTTCACTAATGGAAAGATTGCCATATTATGAGTGGAATATTGACCTAATTGTTGCCAGTCCTAATGGTATATATATGGATAAAATTCCACATCAAGTAAACCAAATTACAGAGTTGTATGATTTGGAAAACTATTCAACTGAATTGAAACAACGAAGAAAAAAGGTGTGTAGCTTCAGAGATTTGGGCTGTCAAATAAAATGGCAGATTCAATCAAGGGTGAGTGGCCATAAATACCCTCATTACGGAGAGAATAAGTGGGATATATGGGGAAAGTATTTGCCGCCATTAAATAAACATTACGATTTAGCAATCTCTTATATGAATGGCTTTCCCAATTACTACGTTATAGATAAGGTGTGTGCCGATAAAAAGATTTTATGGATTCACAATGAGTTTGAAAAAATGGGATATGATTATGAATTTGAGTCAGCCTATTATCAAAAAGCGGATAAAATAGTCACAATTTCACAAGCTTGTGTTGAGAGTTTTTCTCGAATTTACCCGGAACTTCGCAATAAGATTATGGTGCTTGAAAATATTTCTTCGGCTAAGGATATTTTTGAAAAGGCGAAAGAAATTCCTTTAGCTGATGCATTTTTTAACTTTAAAGGCAGAAGAATTGTTTCAGTGGGAAGATTAACTGAACAGAAAAACTTCCAGTTGGCAGTTCAAGTAGCGCAAAAATTGAAAAGCTATGGGATAGAATTTATTTGGTATATTCTGGGCGATGGAGAACTGCGCCAAAGCTTAACAGAACAAATAAGAGAGTACGATTTGATAGATCAGGTAAAATTAGTTGGAATTAAGCCTAATCCATATCCTTATATTGCAAACTGCGATGTATTTGTTCAAAGTTCGATTTATGAGGGGAAGTCGATTGTATTGGATGAGGCAAAAATCCTTTGCAAGCCAATTGTTATTACTAATTATGTAACAGCTTCGAATTCAATTGAATCTGGAAAAAATGGATTAATTGTAGATATGACAAGCGAGGAATTAACAAAAGGAATTATTAGTTTTTTTGAAAATGAAGAAATGAGGAAGTATGTAGTTGAACAGTTGCGGAATGAACAGAATAGCAATGACGCAGAAATAGAAAAATATATTGCTCTGTTTACCGAACTTATGGAGAGTAATGCATGAAAACATTAATTGTAATCAATAATTTGGGTTGTGGCGGCGCACAAAAAAGTCTTATTTCATTATTGAATGAGATCACTATGCAACAGATGGAAATAGATCTGTTGGTTTTGAATCAAAAAGATGTTTTTTTTGATCAGATTCCGGCATGGATTAATCAGCTTGATCCGGTTTCGGAAATTTCTGCAATGCATAGCTCCTTGGGAGAAGGTTTCAAGACAATTAACTCTGGAGTTGTTTGCCTTAAAATGATACTGGCAAAGTGTCTATACAAAATAGGCAAAAATTCTCGATACGATACGGTACAGAATCTTTGGAGTGCTTGGAAACAGTTTGTTCCAATGCAAAGTAAAAAATACGATTTAGCAATTTCTTATGTGGATGGCTTTTCTAACTATTATGTAATGGATAAGGTAATTGCAACAAGAAAGATTCTTTGGGTACATAATGAATATGAAAAGTTAAGTTACAATTCAGAATATGATAGAGCTTATTTTAACAAAGCGGATAGATTAGTGACCATTTCTGAAAGATGCGTTGAGAGCCTTAAAAAAGTTTTTCCAGAGTGTAGTTCAAAAATACGTATGTTGTATAATATTTCATCTACAAAAATGATTTGGCAATTAGCCGAAAAAGAATACCCTGATGAATATCGTGAAAAAAAGAATATTTTGGTGTCTATAGGACGGTTAAATAATCAGAAGGGGTTCGATCTTGCCATTCAAGCAGCTAAGATTATAGAAGAAAAGGGGATTGAATTTACTTGGTTTATTATCGGCGAAGGCGAAGACGAACCAATGTTGCAAGAGCAAATAAAAAATGCAAAGCTTAATGATAGAGTTAAACTGATTGGAATTCGAAAAAATCCGTATCCGTATATTCGATACGCAAATGTGTTTGTACAACCTTCGCGATATGAGGGTAAATCCATAGTATTGGATGAGGCTAAGATTTTATGCAAGCCGATTGTTGTAACAAATTATACAACGGTAGTTGATTCTATAAGTAATGGGGTTAACGGACTAATCGTTCAGCTTGATTCTAATGATATTGCGAATGGAATTTTAGAATTATTGGATTCGGATACGCAAACAAAGTTGACAACTTCATTAAAAAGAGAAATTGTAAACGAAAATCTGGAAGTGAGTAACTACATACAATTATTTATGGAAATGGGTTGATTAAGAATATGGGAATGAATTTGCGACGGGCAAGCTTAATGGTAGATATAATAATGCCGATAAGCATATTGCTGATTTTCTATCCTCCATGCCTACAGTGGTATGCTAGTGGGTTGATGTCAATAGTGTTTTTATTACAAAAGGGTTTGTTTTTGGTTTGTGCAGTATATGCTCTTAAGTATCGACTGTATAGAAACAAGTATATGGTTGCGTTGTTAGGCTATATTGTGTGGCTTATACTTGTTACCTATTTGAATGGTATGCAACTTGGAGAAATAGGTAGCTACTTAAATGTATTTTCGTGTTGTGTTGTTTATGTGTACTGCATGGAACGAAATCCCCAAAAAATTATAGGATATACTGCTGTAATGCTTACTCTGCTATTGCTTTTTAATACGATACTTTGGAAAGATGGAGGTATGTACGTTAATAACAGCGGGCAAATGAGTTTTGTACTTGGGACGAAGACTAGCTTAACAGAATATCAAATCGCAGCCTGTGGGTTTATTGGTACATATTTTACACTGTTGCCTAAACATAAAAAAAAGCAAGCGATTATACTGGGATTGTGTGTTGTATATAGTATTATTGTATGGAATATACATCAGCCAATTTCAACTTCAGAAATGTGTTTGGCTGTATTTTTTGTGGTTTTAATTCTAGGCATTATAGGCGGAAAAATTGGAGAAACTATATTAAAGTGGGGATTTTTAGGGCTAAATATACTGAACATTAGTATCGTATTTTTCAACGCACAAATGCTGTTTGCTAATTTTATAACTAATGTATTGCATGAAAGCGCAGATTTGAATTATAGAACTGCAATATGGCAGGTTGTGTTGGCTAAAATTGCTGAGAGCCCTATTATTGGACATGGATTAAACATGGAGAATGTCTCGTTTGCTATTGGGCAAGAAATTGCAGGAATTAACCAAGCCACGCATAATGGAATTCTGTATTTTATTTTTTCGAGCGGAATTATCGGAACGGTGTATATACTTGGAATTTGTTTCCTGTTATTAAAAAAAGTAAATCAAAGAACAACAGCTGGACGTGTTTTCTGTGCAATGATGATTTGTTTTTCAACATTGTGGATAACCGAGCAGTTGAAACTCTATACGATATTTTTTATATGCCTTTTGCTAGGAACTCGCGTAAGTATTATGGGGGAACAAATAGAAGCTTTAGATTAGATTAATTAAAAAGGATGTGAGAGTAGTGCGTAGTATCGGGTTAATTACATATCATCATACGACCAATTTTGGTTCTTTGTTACAGACGTATGCATTATATAAGACGGTTACCCAGATGGGGTATAATTGTAAAGTTGTTGATTATAGAAATGATGCCGTAGAAAAACGCGAATTCATAAAGCACATATATCAGTGCAGAGGATTACGAGAGCTTAAAGAGCATATAAAATATGTGCGTTTCAAAAAAAGGAAGGCAAAAGTATTTGCGGAATTTTTGAGAAAGAATTTGGTTATGTCCGATCAAGTTTATAATAGGGATAATATTCAAAAAGCAAATCAAGAGTTTGATACTTTTTTGGTTGGAAGCGATCTTGTATGGGACTTTTCTATAAATCAAAATGATTTGACTTATATGCTGGATTTTGCCAATAAAGATACTGTTAAGATTGCCTATGCATCTTCTGTTGGAACCATGTGGGAATCAAGTGAACGGGAAACAGTAAAAGGATTACTAGAAAAATTTCAGAATATCGGTGTGAGAGAACATTCTATTCAGAAAGAATTAGATACTCTTATCGGAAAAAAAGTGGATTTTGTATGTGATCCAACGATGTTGCTTACTGCGGAACAATGGAAATCAATGTCTGCACCAAGGTATATTACAGGGGACTATGTTCTTTGCTATATGTCAGATTCTAAACTGGAAATGTATAAAGACGCCATTCAATATGGGAAAAAATATCATTTACCGGTATATTTGATTTCTTATGGTTGGGTTCCAGAAGGAATGAAGGCAATTCGGCCAAACGGAGTGGAAGAATTCATTAGTTTAGTGAGCAATGCACATACGGTTTTTACTGCATCTTATCACGGTATGTTATTTTCTTTGTACTTTAATAAAAATTTCTATTATTATAATCGAGGCTGGAAGGAGCGTATGAAATCTATCGCTGAGTACCTCTCTATCACAGATAGAGAACATTGGAATATAAAAATTGAAGGTTCAGTAATAAACTATGATATCGTAAATCAGAAGATGGATGATTTTAGAAAGGTCTCTTTGCAAAAATTGAAGATGTATTTAGCGGAGGATGTCGTAAAGTGAGAGTAAGTATTAAGAAAAACTTTGGATACAATTTAATATATACAATATTGAATATAATTATTCCATTGATTACTGCACCTTATACATCGCGTGTACTTGGTGCTGCAAATATTGGGATATATAGCTATACATATTCAATTATTTCAACGGTAATAATGTTTGGCGTACTTGGTACGGCAACATATGGCCAAAAAGAAATCGCATCACTGAAGAATGATGACAAGGTGAGAACATGTGTGTTCTGGGAAATATTTGTTTTAAGAGTTGGAATGTCTTTGGTGGTGATTCTTCTATTTGTTCCGTATCTAATGAACAGTAGCTATTTTGTTTATTTTTTACTGCAGACTCCATTTCTGCTTTCGGCAATGCTGGATGTAAGCTGGTATTTCCAAGGTGTGGAGCGATTTAAGAATATAGCAGTCAGAAATATTTTTGTTAGAATTATAGGTGTGGTTTTATTACTGCTTTTGGTAAAGACTCAAGATCATCTTTGGATATATCTACTGATTATTGGAATGTCACAACTTTTAGGTAATTTGTCCATGTGGCCATATTTGAAGTTAGAAGTAGGCGCATTCCATATTAGAAAAAGCCATATGAAATATCACTTTAAAGAAACGCTTGTTTACTTTATCCCATCTGTTGCACATCAAATTTATGCAGTGTTGGATAAAACAATGCTAGGAATACTAGTAGGATCAGATTATGAAAATGGATATTATGAACAAGCACAGAAAATTATTAATATGGTTGTTTCTATATTTACAGCTTACACAGTAGTTATGCGATCTAGGATGTCAGTATTATTTGCAGAACACAAGAAACAGGAAATTGGAAAAATGATGAATAAGTCATCGAATTTTATTGCAATGATGGTATTTCCAATGATGTTTGGCCTTGCTGCAACAGCAAAAGGGATTGTTCCTTGGTTCTTTGGAGCAGGATATGATCATGTGGTGATTTTACTCATTGTACTTTGTCCCGTTTTCTTTTTTATGGGATATTCGCATATGATTGGATCTCATCTATTGACGCCGAGTGGAAGGCAGGGAAAGAGTAATATTGCACAGTGCATTGCAGCTGGTATTAATGTCGTTTTAAATGCAGTGTTAATTCCTAGATTTTTTGCTGTCGGCGCGGCTATAGCATCAGTTATTTCAGAAATGGTGATTTTTGTATTATACTTTTGGTTTGTAAGAGATGAGTACACCGTACAGCAAGCTTGGCAGTCTGGTTGGAAAAAATTGGTTTCGGCAGTTGTGATGCTTGTAATTCTTTTACCGATATGTGATCAGATGTCATACTCGATTTTAAGTTCACTGATAGAAGTGTGTATTGGTACTATAGTATATGGGGTCGTGCTTCTTTTACTTAGAGATGAGTTTACTTGTGATAATGTAGTTAGAATTATTGAAAATGTAAAGAATAAATGGAATAATGAGAGTTTATAGATGATTGATATTTTTTGGTGACTAATGTCATGCTGTTATTGTATATATTTAATGATCTCTCGGAATCCTGAGTGATTATTACCGGCAATAGCCGAGATGTGTAC
>X357_Northern_Tamandua__coassemble_356_pt1 | contig 41649 bp, 31 predicted proteins | sample X357_Northern_Tamandua__metabat2_low_PE_004 | metagenome-assembled genome bin X357_Northern_Tamandua | reverse complement strand
TGGCACTTTAGGAAGTTTTAGCTATTTCAAAATTACATTTTGCGGAAACTCAAGGTTACTCCGTATAATTGAATCATAAAGTTACGGCTCAGCCCGTACTCAATCATAGCGCTGATTGGGTACGAGGATTCACGTTTTGACCGGAATGGATTCTCCCCATTGCCAAAGGCGATTCAAAATGGTAGGATGCGTAACAGTTCAGCCTTCCGGCAGAACTGTTATATTATAAACCCCAATTATAAAACCGGACTGTAACAAAGGCCCGATTGAGAGACTATAACACCTCTGTTATAATCCCCCATCGAACCTTTTTTCTATATTCCCTCATTCAGTTTGCCGGAGTCCTGACGCATCTTGTCTGTGCGTAACCCGGTCTTTCATTATTTGATTACTCGGACCTTCAGCACGCCCTCAATTGCATTCAGTTTTTCTTCAAGTACATCCGTCACTTCTGCCTCAACGTCAATCATAACATATGCATATTCTTTCTTACTCTTATTTGTCATCTGAGAGATATTCATATTCTCCTGAGCAAGCAATGCCGTAAACTGCCCCAGCATATTTGGGATATTTTTATGCAGTATTGTAATCCGGTTTCCTTCCTCTTTTACTCCCATATTACAATCCGGATAATTTACGGAATGTGTAATGTTGCCATTCTCCAGATAATCGCGCACTTCCTTTACCGCCATCTTCGCACAGTTGTCCTCGGATTCCTCTGTGGATGCACCAAGATGAGGAATTACAATTGCTCCTTTCACACCGGCAATCTCAGGTGTCGGAAAATCTGTCACATAACGCTTCACCTTACCAGATACAAGCGCATCAACCATTGCCTCACTCTCAACGAGGACGTCTCTGGCAAAGTTAAGCACAACGATATCCTTCTTCATCAGGCTAATCGCATTTCTATCAATCATTCCCTTTGTGCTCTCCAGCGCCGGCACGTGGATTGTAATATAATCGCACTCTTTATACAGTTCATCCACCGTCTTTGCATGATGAATATTTCTGGAGAGTTTCCATGCAGAATCTACAGAAACATATGGGTCATATCCGTAAACATCCATACCAAGATGTACGGCTGTATTCGCAACGAGCACACCAATGGCGCCAAGACCGATTACGCCAAGCTTTTTGCCTTCCAGCTCTGTCCCGGCAAATGCTTTTTTTGCCTTCTCCGTTTCCTTTGCAAGGTCTCCGTCTTCCTCATGCTCTTCTACCCAATTGATTCCTCCGATGATGTCACGGGCTGCAAGCAGCATACCTGCTATCACAAGCTCTTTTACGCCATTTGCATTTGCTCCCGGTGTGTTAAATACAACAATACCTTTTTCCGCACATGTATCCAGCGGAATGTTGTTGACGCCTGCCCCGGCCCGGGCAACCGCTTTCAGTGAATCTGAAAATTTCATGTCATGCATTCCGGCACTGCGGACAAGAATCGCATCCGCCCCTTCTGCAGTTTCTGTCTTTCCATAATTTTCATCAAATATTTCAAGTCCAATCTGTGCAATTGGATTCAGGCAATGATATTTATACATCTTACAGATTCTCCTCCTCAAACTTCTTCATAAATGCAACCAACGCCTCTACGCCTTCGTATGGCATTGCATTGTAGATGCTTGCACGCATACCTCCGACTGTACGATGCCCCTTCAGATTCTCAAGTCCGGCTTCCTTCGCCTCTTTTACAAATCTGGCATCCAAATCCTTGTCACCTGTAACAAACGGTACATTCATCAGTGAACGGTCCTCTTTTGCGACCGTTCCTTTGAACAGCTTGCTCTGGTCGAGGTAATCGTAAAGCAGTTGGGCCTTCTTTTCATTGCGCTCCTTCATTACTTCCAGCCCGCCCATCTTCTTGAGCCATTTGAAGACTTTTCCGCAGATATAAATACCATATGCCGGCGGAGTATTGTACAGGGATTTTGCATCTGCCTGTGTTTTATATTTGAGCATCGTCGGTGTCCCCGGAAGTACATCGTCACGGATAAGATCCTCGCGGATAATTACAATCACAGTACCCGCCGGACCAATATTCTTCTGTACGCCGCCATAAAGGACGCCATATTTTGTAACGTCAACAGGCTCGGATAAGAAACAGGAAGATACATCTGCAACGAGAATCTTCCCTTTTGTATTCGGAAGCTGTTTATATTTTGTTCCGTAAATGGTATTGTTCTCACAGATATATACATAATCTGCGCCATCATCAACCGGAAGGTCGGAGCAATCCGGGATATAAGAATATGTTTTATCCTCGGACGATGCAATACGGTTTACCTTTCCGTATTTTTCTGCCTCGGCAGCCGCTTTCTTTGCCCACTGTCCGGTAATAATGTAGTCTGCGACACCATTTTTCATCAGGTTCATCGGAATTGCTGCAAACTGCTGAGATGCGCCGCCCTGTAGGAATAGCACTTTGTAGTTATCCGGGATTCCCATTAACTCCCTCAAATCCGCCTCTGCTGTCGTAATGATTTCTTCAAACGCTTTGGAACGGTGGCTCATCTCCATAACGGACATTCCTGTTCCTTTGTAATCCATCATCTCATCTGCTGCTGATTGAAGCACTTCCTCCGGAAGCACAGCCGGTCCGGCTGAAAAATTATACACTCTGCTCATGTTTTATTCCTCCCTTTTATTCTCTTTTTTTCATATCATCCTCGTCAAACGCTTCGCTGATTGCTGCTCCGGGAGCTACCATCGGCCATACTTTGTCGTCAGAATCAATCTGACAGTCTAGCAGAACCGGAGTGCCAAGCTCCAGCGCCTTTGCAAGCGCCTCTTTGAATTCCTCCTGAGTTGTTGCACGAATACCAACAGCTCCCATCGCCTCTGCCAGTTTCACAAAATCGACTGCATCGTTAAGTACTGTCGCAGAATAGCGTTCATCGTAGAACAAATCCTGCCACTGGCGCACCATGCCAAGTACATGGTTGTTAATTACTACCTGAATCACCGGAATATGATGTCTTGCTGCAGTCGCAATCTCATTCATATTCATCCGGAAACATCCGTCTCCCGCGATATTTATTACTGTTTTCTCCGGACATCCTGTCTTTGCCCCAAGTGCGGCGCCAAGACCGTATCCCATCGTCCCCAGACCACCGGAAGTCAGCAATGTTCTCGGCTGCGTATACTTATAATACTGTGCCGCCCACATCTGATGCTGTCCTACTTCAGTTACAATCAATGCCTCCCCCTGTGTCTGGCGGTAGATTTCTTCGATTACAAACGGACCGGTTAAACCTTCGGGATGATATTTCAGCGGATACTTTTCTTTGTATTCCTGCATCCTCTCAAGCCATTCCGCATGGAACTGCTGTGTCAGTTTTGCATTCATTTTTTTCAGCACTTCCTTGATATCTCCGACCACACCGGCTGTAATCAGGACATTTTTGTTCATCTCTGCCGGATCCACATCAATCTGAAGAATTTTTGCATTGCGGGCAAACTTTCTGGTATTTCCTGTCACACGGTCGCTGAATCTGGCACCGATGACAATCAGCAAATCACATTCGCTGACGCCGAAGTTTGATGTCTTTGTTCCATGCATTCCCAACATTCCGGTATATCTTCTGTCCGTTCCCGGAAATGCACCCTTCCCCATAAGGGAATCTGTAACCGGTGCATCTACCCTGTCAACAAACGTTTTCAGTTCTTCACTTGCGCCGGAAAGCACTGCACCTCCGCCCACGAAAATGTATGGGCGCTGGGACTCCTCAATCATCGCGACCGCCGTATCGATATCAGCATCCTCAATCTGGTTGCTGTCCGGCATATATGCGGCAATCTCCTCTTTCACATACTCCGATTTCGCACCTGTCACATCCTTTGGTATATCAATCAGTACAGGTCCGGACCGACCGGATTTAGCGATTTGAAATGCCTTGCGGATGGTATCGGCAAGTTTTGTTACATCTTTTACAATATAGTTATGCTTGGTAATCGGCATTGTAATTCCGGCAATGTCAATCTCCTGAAAACTATCCTTTCCAAGAAGTGGCACACCGACATTACATGTAATTGCCACAACCGGAATGGAATCCATATATGCTGTTGCGATTCCGGTTACAAGGTTTGTGGCTCCCGGTCCGCTTGTTGCCAAGCATACACCGACTTTTCCGGTCGCGCGGGCATAGCCGTCCGCCGCATGAGCCGCCCCCTGCTCATGGGAGGTCAGAATGTGGCGAATCTCCGCGCGATGCTGGTATAACGCATCATAGACATTCAAAATTGCTCCGCCAGGATAGCCGAACACTGTATCCACGCCCTGTTCTTTCAAACACTCTATTACAATCTCTGCTCCAGTTAACTGCACAATGGGCACCTCCTAATTATTCTTTGGTACTTCCAGAATCGCCCCCCGGTTTCCTGAGGTAACCATTGCCGCATATCTCGCCAGGTATCCGGTCTTCACTCTTGGCTCTCTTGGCTGCCAGTTTGCTTTCCGTTCCTCCAGCACTTCAGCAGGCACATCTAACCGGATGGAAAGCTCTGGAATATTAATTTTAATGATATCGCCTTCTTCCACAAGCGCAATCGGACCGCCGACTGCTGCTTCCGGTGATATATGTCCGATGGAAGCCCCTCTGGAGGCTCCGCTGAAACGTCCGTCTGTAATCAACGCAACCGATGAGCCCAGTCCCATACCTGCGATTGCAGATGTCGGATTCAGCATCTCGCGCATACCAGGTCCACCTTTCGGTCCCTCATATCGGATAACTACAACATCGCCTGCATTGATTTTTCCGCCTTTGATTGCTGCAATTGCATCTTCCTCACAATCAAATACCCTTGCAGGTCCTTCGTGTACCAGCATCTCATCAACAACAGCGGAACGTTTTACCACACTGCCGTCCGGCGCCAGATTTCCTTTCAGGACCGCCAGACCGCCGGTTGGCGTATACGGGTTTTCAATTGGACGGATAACTTCCGGATTCTTATTGACAGCGCCTGCAATATTCTCTCCGACTGTCTTGCCTGTAACCGTCAGGCAATCTGTGTGAAGAAGCCCTTTTTTATTCAGCTCATTCATAACAGCCGGAACACCGCCTGCCTCATTCAAGTCTTCCATGTAAGTCGGGCCTGCCGGAGCCAGATGACAGAGATTCGGAGTCTTCTCACTGATACCATTTGCAAAATCAATTTCAAAATCCATCCCGATTTCATGTGCGATTGCAGGAAGATGTAACATACTGTTTGTAGAACATCCCAGTGCCATATCAACAGTCAGCGCATTCAGAATTGCATCTTCTGTCATAATGTCTCTCGGCCGGATATTATTTCTTACAAGTTCCATTACCTGCATACCTGCATGTTTTGCAAGCTGGATTCTTGCAGAATATACCGCTGGAATTGTTCCGTTTCCCGGAAGCCCCATACCAAGCACCTCTGTCAGACAGTTCATACTGTTTGCCGTGTACATACCGGAACAGGAACCACAGGTCGGACATACTTTATTTTCAAATTCACAGACATCCTCCTCTGTGAATTTACCTGCCGCATAAGAACCTACTGCTTCGAACATGCTGGAAAGACTTCTCTTCTCCCCTTTTACATGTCCGGCAAGCATCGGGCCTCCGCTGACAAACACGATCGGAATATTTACTCTGGCTGCCGCCATCAGAAGTCCCGGCACATTCTTGTCGCAGTTCGGAATCATAACCAATCCGTCAAACTGGTGTGCCATTGCCAGTGCTTCCGTAGAGTCCGCAATCAGATCTCTTGTTACAAGGGAATACTTCATACCGATATGTCCCATTGCAATTCCGTCGCACACTGCGATTGCAGGAACCATAATCGGAGTCCCGCCCGCCATTGCGACACCGAGCTTCACTGCCTCTGTAATCTTATCCAGATTCATATGTCCCGGAACAATCTCGTTATAAGAGCTGACTACACCGATTAACGGGCGCTCCAGTTCTTCTTTTGTTAATCCAAGTGCATTGAACAGGGAACGGTGAGGTGCCTGCTGCATCCCCTTTGTTACTGTATCACTTCTCATAGTTTGTTCATCCTCTCTTTTCTTACTGCTTCGTTTTATAATAATTTTATGACTCTTATTCCCGCTGCCTGCAGCGGGGTCTTTTACTTTGAAATATATGCGCAGATTTTATCGCCCATCTCTGCGGTACCAATCTGTGTCTTTCCTTCTGACATTATATCAATTGTGCGGTATCCGTCTTTTAGTACCTTTTCCACGGCAGTTTCAACTGCATCTGCCTCTGTATCCAAATCAAAAGAAAAACGAAGCATCATTGCTGCTGACAGAATGGTCGCGATTGGATTTGCAATTCCTTTTCCGGCAATATCCGGTGCGGAACCTCCGCTCGGCTCATACATCCCGAATTTTGTTTCATTCAGACTTGCGGATGCAAGCATTCCGATAGAGCCGGTCACCATGCTTGCCTCGTCGGAAAGAATATCCCCGAACATATTCTCTGTCAGAATGACATCAAACTGACGGGGATTTTTTACAAGCTGCATTGCGCAGTTGTCCACAAGCATATGTTCCAGTGTCACTTCCGGATAATCCTTTGCCACTTCCTCGACTGTTTTTCTCCATAGACGGGAAGAATCCAGTACATTTGCCTTATCAATGCTTGTTACTTTCCTTCGGCGTTTCATCGCAATATCAAATCCACGTTTTGCAATCCTGCGAATCTCATCTTCATTATATGTAAGTGTATCGGTTGCCGTCAGGACTCCGTCTCTGACTTCGGTCGAACGCTCCCCAAAATACAGTCCTCCTGTCAGCTCCCGCATAATCATCATATCAAAGCCGCCCTCTGTAATTTCTTCCTTTAACGGGCATGCGCCCTTGAGTTCATCATACAGCACGGCCGGCCGCAGGTTTGCAAACAGGTTCAATGCTTTCCGAATCTTTAAAAGCCCTGCCTCCGGGCGCTTTGAAGGTTCAAGCTGATACCATGGAGAAGTTTTTGCATCCCCGCCGATAGAACCAAGCAGCACCGCATCGCTCTGCTTCGCCAGCTCAATTGTTTCCTCTGTCAGTGGGACCCCGTGAACATCAATGGATGCTCCGCCCATGAGCAATTGTGTATAATTAAGCTCATGGCCGTACACCCTTCCTACTCTATCCAATACTTTCATCGCTTCAGTGACGATTTCCGGTCCGATGCCGTCTCCCTTAATCACGCCAATGTTCAGTTTCATAATATTTCACCCTTCCATACATAAAATGGTACTTTTCCGTACAGATACTATCCGCAGAATACGGTCAGAGCATCCTTCCAATACTCGAATGTATTTATCATACCGTATTTTCCAAAACGTTTCAACCCTTTAATTCGTAAAAGTATCAACAATAACAAAGAGTCCGCCTGCGAACGCCCCGTGAGGCTCTGCTGCGAAGCAACAGCTTTCTTCTCTGCGCTTCTGTGCTCCTCCGGAGGTTTTGTTTCATAGGAATTGCAGCACAATTTCCTATAGAACCAAAAAACCGGAAGCAAATGCCTCCGGTTCTTCTCTTAGTTTTTATTCTGCTGTACCTGGTTTTTCAAGCTGTGCAATTGCCGCTTTCTGCATTGGAATACGGCAGTTCTTGTTATTCCCGAATTCCACGATGACATCATCATCCGAAATATCAATAATCACTCCATAAAAACCGCTTGTAGTCAAAACGGTATCACCTACTTCCATTGTAGAAAGCATTGCCTGGATCCTCTTCTGCTCTTTCTTCTGCGGTCTCATCAAAAAGAACCACATACCACCAAGGATTACTACATAAACAAGAATCACACTTACCATGCCAGCACTGCCTGAAGCTGCTGCTAAAACTCCATTCATTTTACATCCTCCTAAATTCAATCTTAAAGACAATACATTAATCATACACAAAATCGTGTCAATCTTCAAGTATAATTTCCGTTTTCTTTATAATCTTTATAATTCAGGCGTTATTTGTTGGTCTGAAGTACACCTTCCAGTTTTTTCTTCTTATAATCCCGGTAATTACCTGCTTCAATCGCCTCCCGGATTTCCTCCATCATTGTATTATAGAAATATAAATTATGCAGCACACAGAGACGCATACCAAGCATCTCTTTCGCCTTCAGCAGGTGGCGGATATACGCTCTGCTGTAACTTCTGCACGCAGGGCACTGACACCCCTCCTCAATCGGACGGTCATCCAGTTCGTATTTTGCATTGAACAGATTCAGCTTTCCACGATTGGTATAAACATGTCCATGCCTTCCGTTTCTGGATGGATATACGCAGTCAAAGAAATCCACTCCCCGGTCAACCGCCTCCAGAATATTAGCGGGAGTGCCGACGCCCATCAGGTACGTCGGCTTATTCTCTGGCAGCACCGGAACTACCGCCTCCAGAATCCGGTACATTTCTTCGTGACTCTCACCGACCGCAAGACCTCCAACTGCATAGCCCGCCAAATCCAGTTCCGAAATCCGTTTTGCATGTTCGATTCGGATATCTTCATATACGCCGCCCTGATTGATGCCAAACAAAATCTGATCCTTGTTAATGGTGTCCGGAAGTGTATTCAGTCTGTCCAGCTCCGTTTTACAGCGTTTGAGCCAACGGGTGGTTCTTGCAACCGAATCTGTCATATACGCACGGTCAGCTACGCTGGACGGACACTCGTCGAATGCCATCGCAATGGTAGACGCCAGATTCGACTGAATCTGCATACTTTGCTCCGGTCCCATAAAGATTTTTCTTCCGTCAATATGTGAATGAAAATGGACGCCTTCCTCTTTGATTTTTCGCAAATCCGCCAGCGAGAACACCTGAAATCCGCCCGAATCCGTCAAAATCGGTTTGTCCCAATGCATAAACTTATGCAGTCCTCCGAGCTTTTTGACAATTCCATCCCCCGGCCGTACATGCAGATGGTACGTGTTGGAAAGCTCCACCTGTGTCTTAATCTGCCGCAAGTCATCCGTTGACACAGCTCCTTTGATTGCCGCAGCGGTTCCCACATTCATAAACACCGGAGTCTCAATAATTCCGTGCACTGTATGAAACCGACCGCGCTTTGCATTTCCGTCTTTTTTTAATAATTCATACATCATTTCCTCTTTCTAAAAGGGACAGTCCCCAAAGGCTGTCCCTTTCTATTGAAATTTATAATTCGATATCCGCCCTGCCAATTAATTATGTATGATAACCGGGGTTCCCTCCGGCATCATATTGTACAGTGACGCTGCCATATCCACCGGCATATTAATACATCCGTGAGAGCCGAACCCATCCGTATAACGGCTTCCGCCAAAAGCAGACTGCCAGTCTGCATCATGGAATCCGATGCCGCTCCACGTTACCCGCATCCAGTAATCGACGGGTGTTTCATATTCCGGTTTTCCCGTCTCCGGTTTAATATCCCCTACGAGTGTCTTATTCAAACTCTTTTCCAGAATATAGTATACTCCTGCCGGTGTCTCTTTCTCCGGAGTCGGTACACCGGTTACAACATCTGTCTCCAATGCAACGGAACCATTGGAAATGTACCACATATGCTGCGAGGACAAATCCACCTCTGCGTAAGTATTCCCCCAGTCCTGTGCGCTGTGAGATGCCGCCGTCTGATAGTAAGCCGGTTCCTTCGTCACCGTCTCCCCATTCCTGATACTGTTTACAAGCGCTGTAAACTCTGTATCCTCATCAATCGACCAGCCATAAGTACCTCCGGATACTTCCACCGTTTTTCCTCCTGGAGTGGTGATGGTCCTTGTCGCACCAACCGTATCATACTTATCGCCGAACGCTGCCAGCCATTCCCGCACAGCGCCTTCATTCAATGTTACATTCATATCGCCGTCCACCGTCAGCCATCCGGAAATCACGCTCTTATCCACAACAACATTTTCCGTCATTGTATAGGTAATATTTGCTTTTAAATACGCATTCATCGTATCGCAGGCATTCTTTACCTCTTTTGAACCGGATGTGTATTTCGGAAGTGCATAGCATCCTTCCTTCTCCATATCCAATTCTGCCTTAAACTCAGAAACATACTGTGTAATCTTTGTATGTAATGCATCCATATTCACTGCCGTACCTAGCACCTCCGGTTCTATTACAAACTGATTTCCATCGAACTTCGGACTTGCAGATATCGGCTGTACCTGTTCCGCCTGCACAGACTGCAGACCATTGATTGCGGATTCCAGTTTTTGCTCATCGTAAGACACATTCACTGTAATATCTGTTGATTTTTTTGAGAAAAATCCTGCCGGCCACAGGAACGCATTCTGTTTCTTAATCGCATCCTGAATCTCGCTGCCCGATTTATATACCAAATCAATATCGGAACCACGGATGGTATCGGATGTATTATCCATCTCAAGTACTTTCAACGCATAATCCTTTACCTGTTTTTTCATATAGGACTCCACATCTGCTGCTGTCTTCATAGAAAAATCATGCCCGTTAATCTCTGTATTTGCATAAAAATGACTCATAAAGAATACAGAAATACAAAGATATATGACTACTATCGCCGCTATTGCTCCGCCGGCTGCAATCCAAACCTTTCTGGAACCCTTTTTCTTTCGCTTTGCAGCGTGGGGTTTTTCCTCCTCACAATCAAATTCTTCATCTTCAAACTCTTCATCTCCGAATTCTGTCATTTCAAACTCTTCATCTCCGAATTCTGTAGTTTCGGACTTTTCATCCTCAAATTCTGCAGTTTCAAACTTTTCATCTTCTAAAGAATCATCTAATTCTTCAAAGTCTTCTGCATCCCCGAAACCATCAGAACCGTATTCATTCCCATACTCATCAAAATTGACACTGTCGTCTTTGTATTCATTCTCATGGATGTCACCCTTGCTCATTTTGTGTCTCCCCTTTATAATTAGTCCATATTTAGTTTATTATATTATGAATTAAAAGAATTGTACAGTAAATTCTAGGTAATTTCATAAAATCTTAAAAACTCTTAGAAATAAAAGATTGCAGGATGTTTTTTCTTCTTATATAATACATATGATACCAGTGTCAAAAGGTCATGTGTTTCATGCTTACATGAGAAAACATAACTTTGAGACCCGCAAAACATGAGAAAGCAGCCGGATTAGGGCAGGCTTATTTTGCCTTGACAGAGGAAGGAGATTTTTATATGAGTGGTTCAACATACGGACGTTTTTTCCAGATTACAACATGGGGGGAATCCCACGGCGCCGCAATCGGCGTTGTGATTGATGGATGCCCAGCAGGATTAGAACTGAAAGAGTCCGATATTCAAATTTTTCTGGACCGGAGGAAACCCGGCCAGAGTAAATACACTACAAAGCGTCAGGAAAATGATCAGGTCGAAATTCTCTCCGGTGTGTTTGAGGGACGCACAACCGGAACGCCAATCTCTCTGATGGTCCGCAATCAGGACCAGCATTCCCGCGATTATGGAAATATCGCTGCAACTTACCGTCCGGGACATGCCGATTATACTTTCACCCAAAAATACGGTTTTCGTGATTTCCGCGGCGGCGGGCGTTCCTCCGGACGCGAAACTATCGGCAGGACTGCAGCGGGTGCGGTCGCGTCTCTTCTCCTGAAGGAACTTGGCATCCGGTTTTGTACCTACACAAAAGCAATCGGAACTGTCACGGTCGATGAATCGGATTACCATTTTGATGAAATCAACCAAAACCGCCTGTATATGCCAAATAATGCTGTGGCCGAAAAGGCCGCGGCTTATCTTGATGAGATGATGGCACGGGCAGATTCTGCCGGCGGAGTTATTGAATGCCGTGTCACCGGACTTCCGGTAGGAATCGGTGAACCCGTTTTCGAAAAACTAGACTCATGTCTTGCAAAAGCAATCTTATCCATCGGTTCTGTAAAGGCATTTGAAATCGGGGACGGTGTAAGAGCCGCACTTCTCAGCGGAAGTACAAACAACGACGCGTTCTATGCGGAAAACGGAAAAATCCGCAAAAAGACCAATCACTCCGGCGGTGTCCTCGGCGGCATGAGCGACGGTGATACGCTCATCTTCCGCGCAGCCGTAAAGCCAACCCCATCCATCGCGCAGCCACAGCAGACAGTAACTGAAGCCGGAGCGAATACTGAGTTAATCATCAACGGAAGACATGACCCTATCATCGTCCCCAGAGCGGTCGTGGTAGTAGAATCCATGGCTGCAGTTACCATTGCAGATTTACTATTGCAGAATATGTATAGCCGGATGGATAATATCATAAAATTTTATGAGAAATAAGTTTAAATCAACAGAATATTCTGGAAATGGAACGCAAAGGGGACAGTCCCTTCTCAGAAAGGACTGTCCCCCTTGCGTTCCCCTTTATGAACCAACAGAACTATGGATACCTGTGCACTGTCCGAACCAATCCTGTGTTTTCTGTTCGCCGGAAAAAGAAAGGAATCTCCTGCTCTGACCGTATAGGTCTCTGCTCCATAATCCAGCCTTATCTTTCCCGCGAGCACATAGCCGAACTCTTCCCCCTCATGAGGATTATCCTGTAAAAATGACTGCCCCGGTTCAATACGCAGAAGAACCGGCTGAAGACATGTATCCTGAGCTCCGGGGGCAAGCCATGTTATCAGATTAGAGCTGTCATCTTCTTTTTCCAAATATGTCTCCTTCGGATATACAATCTGGTGGATTTCTTCCTCATAGAAGAAATCAGACAAATTCGTTCCCAGACATTCCACAATATGCTGCAAAGTTGATATTGATGGTGCTGTCCGCCCGCGTTCCATCTGGGAAATGAACCCCTTTGTAAGCTCTGTTCTGTCTGCAAGTTCCTGCTGCGACCAGCCATTCCGACCGCGAAGTTCCCGGATTTTCTCCCCCATCTGTTCTTCTATCTTCATATCCTTTTCCTTTTAGAATTACGGAGTCACTCATAATACCTGTCAAACGAAAAAGCAGCCGCCTCCGATAAATTCTCTCAAAAGGGAGTTGGTCGGAACATTTTCGCTGCCGATACCCACAAAATAATCAAAAAATTTCAGCAGTCGTTTTGCCTCTGCATACTCCGGACAGTGTTTGTCAACGCCAAACAGCAATGGTTCCACATGCGGCTTGAGAACGGCAAGTTCATACAGCAGCGAGGAATTGAACATCACATCTGCCTCCTCCTGAAACGGGAAGATATTTTTTTCTTCTCCTCTTCTGACCGAATCCCACATTGCGATTGTCTGTCTTGCGGACGTCCCCCGTGTTCTGGCATCGCGGACAATCCGGCGGACCAGACGGCCGTCTGTCGATGGAATCCGGTTGTGCTCATCAATATTTAACTGCGTAAGCGCACTGATATAAATCTTAAACTTATTTGCATCATTCAAATTTTCTGTCAGTTTTGGATTCAGGCAGTGAATGCCCTCTATCACAAGAATGTCCTGCCTGCCAAGCTGTTTTGGAACTGTAGAATAATTCCGCTGCCCGGTTTTAAAATTAAAAATCGGAAGATAAACTTTTTCTCCATTGAGGAGAGCCGTCATATCCTGATTAAATTTCTCGACATCGATTGCCTCCAGACACTCAAAATTATAATTACCGTTTTCATCCCTTGGCGTATGTTCGCGATCCACAAAATAGTTATCCACGGCAATCGGATGCGGTGTCAGTCCGTTCACCCGCAGTTGGATAGATAACCGATGGGAAAATGTTGTCTTTCCTGACGACGACGGTCCGGCAATCAATACAAATTTTACATTCGGACACTCCGCAATCTGTTTGGCAATCTCGCCGATTTTCCGCTCCTGATATGCCTCCTGCACAAGTACTACTTCACGCATATCCTGATGGGTAACCATATCGTTCAGTGCGCCTACTGTATCAATCCCCTGCAAATCGCCCCATTGTACCGATTCTGCCTGTACATGAAACAGCTTTGGACGCGGTACAAATTCCGGAACCTCTTCCGGATGCTCCGGAACCGGAAACTGAATAACAAACCCATTTCCATACAAATGCAGGGAAAAATATTTCAGATATCCGGTATCCGGCACCATATATCCATAATAATAATCTTCAAATTCATTGATGGTATAAATATTTACCTTGGAAACCCGACGGTATTCGAACAGCCTCTCCTTGTCATACATCTTATGCTTCCGGAACATTTCCACCGCTTCCGTCGTATGGATGGAATGCTTCCCGATTTTGATGCACTGTTCCGATAGTTCCCTCATACGTGCATCCACGCGCTGAAGAAAGTCCTCGTCCAACGTAACCGCACCCTCCACTGTGCAGTAATAGCCTTTGCTTATGGAAAAATGTATCCGCACACGCTCCACCCGCTGATGTCCGCCGACATCATGGACTGCTTTGACAAGCAAAAAGCACATACTTCTTCTGTAGGTGTCATTTCCGATCTTATCCGCTGTAGTGATAAACTCCAGCTCGCTGTCCTTCTCCAGTTCTTTACTCAGCTCCTGCAGCCGGTTGCCTTCCACAAACGCAAGTACAATCTGATGCTCATAGTACTTCTGAAAATCTTTTGCAATTATTTCAAACTTTGTTCCAATCTCATATTGGGCTGTCCGCTCGCCTACTTTTACCGTACAAGTCCTTGTCTCCATACCCCATCAGCCTTTCTGTCTTATATTGTCTGTCTGAACCGTCTCTACCTTCAGTGGATTAGGAACAACACGCCTTTGTCCACTGAGGGCATCTGAATTACATATTCATATTACATGGAACGGATGCGATATCGGTTCGGTTATTACGTCCGTTTCCGGAAAACGTTCTTTTAAAAAATTCCTCATATCTTCAACAAAAATATACTCCGTGCCATAATGTCCCGCATCAACGATGCAAAGCCCCTGCTCAAGAGCATCCAGTCCTTCATGGTGTCCGATATCCCCTGTCACAAGTACATCTGCCCCCTTTTCAATCGCCGGACTTACCGCACTTTTTCCGGAGCCGGGAGAAGTTGCCATGCGCCTGACCAGTGTATCCAGATTTCCGAATACTCTGACCTGCGGAAGCTTTAGCCGTTCTTTTACATAACCACAGCATTCCCTTAGCGTCATTTCTTCCGGAAGGCTTCCCACCCTTCCGATTCCTTCCGGTATCCCGTCAGATTCTGCCGTCACATCCAGCACTTCTGTATCGGAAAGACCAAGTATTCTCTCTGAAAGACGTGCCATACCAAGTACATCATAATTGGTATGCATTGCATAATAACAAATGTCATTCCGAATGAGGCGGAGAATCCGCCTGCTGATAAAATCCTCATCTGTCACAGTCTTTAACGGCGAAAAAATCAGCGGATGATGGGTAATCAACATGTCCGCTTCCGCATCAATTGCCGCCTGTACCACAGCACCGGTCGCATCCAGTGCCAGCATAATCTTTTTCACTTCCCGATTTTTCCGCCCTGCCTGCAGCCCTACATTGTCAAATGAAAGCGCGGCACTCTTCGGGTACACCTGTTCAATCTCTTTCACGATATCCTTACACTGCATAATATTCCAATCCTTCCCGAATATATTCCAATTCCTTTTGTAATTCCTGTTTTCGCAGGGCAATCCGCTCTCCGGACTGTTGTTTCAGACCTTCGAAAATCTCCATACGGATAGCCTGCTCCCTTTGCAGAAATTGTTTCAATACCACATTCCTCCCCTCCAGCAAAAGTTTTCCGTATTGAAGTTCCGTCCCCGTCCACATCTCATTTGCCGGATCTGCAGGACCATTTTTCTTCGGCGGTTTGACTTTCATCATAGGATAATACTTTCCGTCGTCCAACACCATATCTTCCTGCATAAATAAAAAACCTTCCTCTAACAGAAAGGCTCTCACTTTTTCAATTTCAGACTGTGGCTGAAGAATACATTCTTTCAGACTGCACGTCACATCCCAGTGCTCTCTTAATATTTTCATCACAAGACCGCCGCCCATCCCGGCAATCACCGCCGCGTCCGTCTCTTTCGGACAGAGCCGTTCAAAGCCATTAGACAGCCTGAGCTGTATATCCGCCGCCAGCCCGCATTCCCTGATGTGCTCCCGTGCCCGTTCAAGCGGACCTGCATTCACATCCATTGCAACCACCCTCGGTGATAACTGTTTCTCCACGAGATGAATTGGGATATAGGCATGATCTGTACCTATATCCGCAACGGTATATCCGGCTGTCACCAGATTGGCAACAGCCTGTAATCTTTTTGATAATTCCATATCCGTTTCCTCTAATCCAGATAATCACGCAGCTTTCTGCTGCGGCTTGGATGACGGAGTTTCCGGAGTGCCTTCGCCTCAATCTGACGGATACGTTCTCTTGTTACGTCAAATTCCTTGCCAACCTCTTCCAGTGTCCTCGCGCGTCCGTCATTCATTCCAAAGCGGAGTCTCAATACCTTCTGTTCCCTTTCCGTCAGTGTATCAAGGACCTCGTCAAGCTGCTCTTTCAGCAATGTCTGGGCAGCCGCCTCCGCCGGAACCGGTACATTATCATCCTGAATGAAATCTCCGAGATGACTGTCCTCCTCCTCACCAATCGGGGTTTCCAGCGACACCGGTTCCTGAGAAATCTTCAGAATCTCACGGACTCTGTCCACCGGCATATCCATCTCTTTTGCAATCTCTTCCGGGGCAGGTTCACGCCCTAACTCCTGCAGCAGCTGTCTGGACACACGAATCAGCTTATTAATTGTCTCTACCATATGAACCGGAATACGAATGGTTCTCGCCTGATCCGCAATCGCCCTTGTGATTGCCTGACGAATCCACCATGTGGCATAGGTACTGAACTTATACCCTTTGTGATAATCAAACTTTTCAACCGCTTTAATCAGACCAAGGTTTCCCTCCTGAATCAAATCAAGGAACAACATTCCACGGCCGACATAGCGCTTTGCAATACTGACTACCAGACGTAAGTTTGCCTCTGCAAGTTCCTTTTTGGCATCCTCATCGCCCTCTTCCATCCGCTTTGCGAGTTCAATCTCACGCTCCGCACTCAACAGAGGTACTTTACCAATCTCTTTTAAGTACATACGAACCGGGTCCTCAATGCTGACTCCATCCGGAACAGACAGGTCGATATTCTCAACATCTACTTCCTCTTCCTCTGCCATGATGCTGTCCAAATCCACGTCTACATCATCGTCATCGTCAGAATTAATGCGCAGAACATCAATATTATTGGATTCCAGATACTCAAATACCTTCTCCATCTGTTCCGGACTGAGATCAATATCGTGAAAAAAATCATTGATTTCCTGAATTTCAAGAATACTCTTCTTTTTCTTTCCCAGGGCAACCAGTTCTCTCAAACGCTCCAAAAATTTCTGTGTGCTATCTTCCATGTGTCCTTCCTTCCTCTGCCCGCGCCACAGACGCAGACACCTTGTTTTATTTTATCCTTAATCTAAAGAAATATGCAGTTTCGTAAGGTCCTGCAGTTTTTGCTTTGCCTCCATCAGCCGCTGCAGCCCCGCCATATCGGTCGGATTCAGATTCCGTGTCTGCTGGTCAATACTGTTCGACTTTACTTTCAGTATCGTTTCCTTCAATGCCCGTTCCCGTTCCTCAGACGTAGACAGCTCGCGGATCCTTGTATTGAACAGTGCTGCCGCCTCCCGGTGTTCCCCCTCCTCGGTAAAATGATTCAGAAGCCTTGCCGGATTTACCTCTCCGGAACGGTATTGTTCATATAGGAGCTGAGCCACTGTTTTGTACAACTCTTCTGTAAAGTCTTCCGGTGCAATGTATTTTTCCACCGTACCAAACAGCTTTGGCATATCAATCAGCCATGTCAGTAAAATCTTCTGGGAAGTCCGTATCCCATCCTCCTTTTTTATATGGTCTTCTCCAGGCTGCTTGGGTCTGCTTACCGGTTTTGCCATACCGTCGTGAATCGCCGTTTTTGTAACCAGTTTCTGTAGGCTTTCCACTCCGACATGGTATGCTTTTGCGACAGCTTCCACATAATTGTTCCGTTCCAGCTCATCTTCGAATCCAATCAGACGACGCGCCACTTCCCGGAAAAATGCTGTTTTCTCTTCCGGCTGTTCCATGTTATAGTCCCGGGACAGCATTTCAAGTCCGAACATGAATCCATTTCTGGCGTTCTCAATCCGCTTTTCAAATTCCTCTGCTCCCAGATTTTTGATAAATTCATCCGGGTCTTTGTACGGCTCCATGCGGATAACCTTTGCAGCAATCCCTGCCTCTCTCATAATCGGCACCGCACGCAGTGCAGCCCTTGTTCCTGCCTCGTCACTATCATAGGTAAGGTATACTTCCTTCACATACCTCTTAATCAGGGAAGCATGTCCTGTCGTAAGCGCTGTTCCAAGTGATGCCACTGCATTCGTAAATCCCGCCTGATGCAGGGAAATGACATCCATGTATCCCTCACATACAAGAAAATATGGTTTTCTCGAAGAACGCGCCCGATTCAGGCCATATAAGTTCCGGCTTTTGTCAAAAATTACGGTCTCCGGCGAATTTAAATACTTCGGCTTTGCATCTCCCATCACACGGCCGCCAAACCCAATTACTTTACTGTTGACATCCATGATCGGGAACATGACACGATTCCAAAACTTATCATAAACACCATTTTTCTCATCTGTACTAATCAAGCCTGCCTGGCGGATTAAATCTTCGCTGTAGCCCTTCGACCGCAGATACCTATACAAGTCATCACTGTACTTATTTGAAAATCCCAGCCCGAATGCTTTAATCGTCGATTCAGAAAGTCCACGTTCTGTCAGATATGTATGTGCTGTTTTCCCCCGTTCCGATTTAAGCTGAATGTAAAAATACTGTGCCGCCGTCTTGTTTATCTCAAGTAAGGTTGCTTTTAGGTCGGCCTTTTCCTTTGCCTCTTTCGAATATTCCATCTTCGGAAGCTCTACACCGGCTCTGTCTGCCAGATACTGTACTGCCTCCACGAAAGAAAAGTTCTCATATTCCATCAGGAAGGTAAACACATTGCCTCCCGCACCGCACCCAAAGCAATAATACATCTGTTTGGAACGGCTTACCGAAAATGAGGGGGACTTTTCATTATGAAACGGACACAATCCGAAATAGGAACTGCCCTTCTTCTGAAGCCTCACGTATCCGGAAATCACATCTACGATATCATTTTTCATTCTGATTTCTTCTATTAAATCTTCCGAATAATACATGTCTTCCTCCCTTTTAAGCATCCTCTACTGTTATATTCGACAAAAGATTCAAATTTCCTTTTCTTTTTTATAAAATTTATTTTCACTCTGCAAAAATTATATCCATCCCAACCCTTTCCCGTCCACTTTCAGATGTTCCATGCTTCCGGTACAAATATTTCCTGATATTTCTTCACTGCATAATTGTCAGTCATCCCTGCAATATAATCGCACACAATCTGCTGCTCGCAATTATCGCCAAGCTCCAATGTACTTCGGAACTCTTCGGGCAATGCCTCAAGATGTTCAATATAATATTCGTAAAGCTGGATAATAAGATGAATTGCTTTCTTCTCCTCGCCCTTCGCTTTCGGGTTCTTATACACATGACTGAACATAAATTTTCTCAATTCAGACATTGCCCCGCCCACTTCATCCGACATCTGAATCCGGTTTTTTTCCATGCTATTGACAATCACATTATGTACCATCGTATTCAATCGTTCTTTCCCCGTGTACCCAAGCACATGCTGGATTTCCAACGGAATCTCCTCTTCCGTCAGAATTCCCGCACGAATCGCATCATCAATATCATGATGGATATACGCAATCTTATCGGACAACCGCACTACCTGTCCTTCCAGCGTATGCGGATTGCCTGACGTTTTGTGATTCCGTATGCCATCACGCACCTCCCATGTGAGATTGAGTCCCTGTCCATCCCGCTCAATCCGTTCTACCACCCGGACACTTTGCTCATTATGAGAAAAATGATATACAGTATTCAGCGCATATTCTCCCGCATGCCCGAACGGAGTATGTCCGAGGTCATGTCCCAGCGCAATTGCCTCCACCAAATCCTCGTTAAGACGGAGCGCTTTCGCAATCGTTCTGGCATTCTGTGACACTTCCAGCGTATGAGTAAGCCTTGTCCGGTAATGGTCACCCCTCGGCAGCAGAAACACCTGTGTTTTCTGTTTTAACCTTCGGAACGATTTGCAATGCAGGATCCGGTCCCGGTCTCTTTGGAATACGGGGCGGATGTCACACTGTGCCTCACTTCGCTCCCTGCCCTTTGACTTACTGCTAAGCGTGGCATAAGGGCTCAAATATTCAAATTCCCGTTCTTCAAGCTGTTCTCTGATTGTCATACCGGCGCCTCATTTCTTATTTCTTTTTCTATAATTTCTTTTCAATAGCATCAATGACCGTTTCCAGCACTTTAATCCGTGCATAATATTTATCGTTTCCCTCTACAACAATCCACGGTGCGTAATCTGTTGAAGTCCGAAGCAGCATCTCATTTACCGCGTCTTCATACTGCTCCCACTTTTCGCGGTTCCTCCAGTCCTCATCCGTAATCTTCCACTGTTTGTCCGGATTCTTCTGCCGCTCCTGAAACCTCCGTTCCTGCTCATCCTTATCAATCTGCATCCAGAATTTCAAAACAATTGTGCCGTGGTCTGCCAAATCCTTTTCCATATCATTGATTTCTTTATATGCCCTCTGCCATTCCTGTTTCGTACAAAAGCCTTCTATTCGTTCTACCATAACCCTTCCATACCATGTGCGGTCAAAAATCGCAATATGTCCGTCTTTCGGCATTGCCCGCCAGAAACGCCACAAATAGTGATGCGCCTTTTCAATATCATTCGGCGATGCCGTTGGATTTACAACAAATCCTCTCGGGTCCATTTTTTCCGTCAGCCGTTTAATCGCACCACCCTTACCGCCGGCATCCCATCCCTCGAAGCCAAGTACAACCGGAATCCGTCTTCGATACAGTTCTCCGTGCAGTAATTCCATCTTACCCTGAAGTTTCTTCAGTTTCTTCTGATATTCTTCCGGTGAGCACGTCAGACTTAAGTCCGTTTTGGCAAGAATAGACTCCTGCAAGTCATTCGCCGCCTCCGCAGCCATCTTTGCTGCTGCCGATGCAATTCCCTCTTCCTGCGTCTCTCCTACCACACTTGATGCAGCCTTGCCGGCCTGTGCCTGCACGACCTTTTCTATCTTCTCTGCAAGTGCTTTAATGACCACTGTATAAATTTTTGCCGTTGCAAACCTTCTGTCCATCGCCTCTATAATTGTCCACGGTGCATAATCTGTATCTGTCTTCTGCAGCATCTCTTCCATCATAGACTGATATCGGTCAAATTGTTTATTTCTTTCCTTATCCCCTTTGCTGACGCGCCATGCAGTCTCTTTGTTGTCCAGCAGTTTATCAAACCTTTTCTTCTGCTCCTGTCGGTCGATATCCAGCAGAAGTTTGATGATTACATTTCCGTCATCACTGAGCTGTCTTTCAAACGCACAGATTGATTCATAATCCCTGGAAATATCGCGCTCTTTCGTTGATTTATCAAACCGGTTAATCAGTACCTTCCGATACCAGCTTCCATCATAAACCGCCATCCTCCCCCGCTCTGGTGTCTTCGTCCAGAATCTCCAGAGGAATGGATGCATCTGCTCTTCCTTCGTCTCATCTTTAATTGCAAACACCCGGAAGCCCCTCGGGTCCAGACTTTGAATCAGCTTTCCAATCTGGACACCCTTTCCCGATGCACCGAATCCTTCAAATACAATCATAACCGGTATTCCCAAATGCTTGCACTGACGCTGCAACTCACCAAGCTTCGTTTCCAGCTCCGGCATCTTTTCTTTATATTCTTCTTTTGTCATTGTTTTTGTCAAATCCACCTTTTCTAACATAATCATTCCTCCCTGTAATACACATCTTTGATTCTGATTTTAATTTCTTTTTTACATCATTCACATAATTATTAGTATTATAACATATATTTATCTGAAATCATTAAATTATATCAGGAAACTTCACAGATTTTTGTCAGATATCCAGCAAAATGTCAGTCGCAGTTTTTTAAAAAACTTTTGAAAATGTGTTGACTTTTGACCCGATACACTGTATTATACTACTTGTCGCGTGAGTACAAAATACTTACAAAACATATGCGGAAGTGTCGGAACTGGCAGACGAGCAAGACTAAGGATCTTGTAAGCATTGCGCTTGTGTGGGTTCAAGTCCCATCTTCCGCATTAAGGTTTAAAGCGAAGAATCTTGATTATGCAAGGTTTTTCGCTTTTTTAATATTTCATCAAGTGAATCCCCGGAAATAATTCTCCGGGGATTTCAAAACCTATTAGTTCTCTTAATACTTATTTTGCAGAAGAAACTTGATTGTCTCAAGAAAGCCGACCTTCTCCTGCCCATTATCTTCTGTGGCAAGTCCAGGCTCTTCTTCCGGAAGCTTCTTCGGAGCCCCGCACTTGCAGGCTCCGAACCCAATGGCTGAACCACACCGTAACGGCTTTACACTTTCCGCATTACAAACCGGTTTCGCTTTCTGCAATCACAGTACACAAGCAAAAGAAGTCCTGCGATTCCGGCAAGTGACACAGCCTTTCCTGCCACCATCCCCGGAGCATGGAACAAAATTTCAATCTGATGTCTCCCTTTTTCCATTCTACATCCAAGAAACGCCGTGTTTACCTTCTCGATTGCCGCTTTTTTGCCATCAATCAGAATTTCAAAATTTTTATCATAAGGTATAGTTGTAATGAGATACCCTGAATTTTCCATGTCCATCCTTCCGGCAATGACATTTCCTTTTGTTTTCGCTCTGTTTATCTGAAATTCCGACTGATACAGGGCAGTTCCCGGAAGTATTCCAAGAAATCCTTTTACATCCGTAATCTCATACTTACCCCGTCCAAAAGTAAGCTCCGCCTGTTTCTGTCCTTTTTTCAACGCAACCGCATAGGTAAATGTCGTATTTCCATTATAGTAAATGTGATTTTCCGCACTCAGCTTATTCCGCACGCCGGACAGCCATACCGCCACATCTTCCGACGGATGCAGATTCTTCACATGGAACTGTAGGAACAGCACGCGTTCTCCGTCTGCCCCATCTTTTTGCGGCGGAATATCCACTTGCTCGGTCTGTTTTTCTTTCGTATCGATATGATACGCCTCTTTTAATTTCACCGGCTGTACTTCTGCCTGCAACTGCTCGTTTAATGCCTGCGCAGATAGTTCTGAATCCTGAATCCTGTCCGGATTCTCCACTACCGCGCCGGAAAGCAGTGCAATCTGCGAATATGGAAACCGGAATTTCTTATATTCTTTTTCTGTAATAATCTGATTCGTTCCGTATACGACCGGTGAGACGTCCGCATTGGTATAAACCTTCCATTTTCCGCTGTTCTCATAGAGCTGATATCCCGGAACCGCTCTCCGGGATATCAGATATTTCTCACCCATAAATCTTTGGTATACCGGGTTGTGTTCTGCCGACTGCATCAGGAAATTCCGAAAAGGCTCCTCAAGTGCAAATGTTTTCTGACGGAACTCTTGATAACCCTCATTGAAGGAGGAAGAGTAAATGGATGAAATATATTGTTCCATATTCCAGATTCTGTTAAGATTCGCGGCATTCTCCCGGTCTGTCCCAATCTGCATTGTGCGGTAAAATCCTGCATCCTTCTCTGCCACATCCGAAATTGTCTTTTCGATTGTCACGTCTGTCATCTCCGAATAAAAATCACGGTTCAGCATACTTCCCTCCATATTGTGATAAATAATCTCAAACAAGAATAAACAAACAATTGCAGAAACCATGATAACGGATGTGCTTTTCCTTCTGCCGGCCACTATATAACAGATAAGCATTACCACCGCATCCAATAACAGCAACTTCCGATACAGATGTATGTGTATCTGCTTTCTTCCTGCCCAAATACATACACAAGTCAGCAAATAGGGAATGCACCCACTCCATGAAAAGCTTTGATTCCTCTGCTTTTCCAGATAATACGCCATCAGATAGCACATAAGCGGAAGCATTGGAATCATCACTTTTTCCCGGGTATAAAGCCCGCCATTCAAAAGATACAAAAAAAGCGGCACAAACAAGACGGCAGCCATACTCCATGCAAGCACCCTCTCCTGACATTTCCGATATGCCACGGATGCAAAAAGCACTGTAAGAATCAGTGTACTAAAGCCAGGTCCATAAGCAGAATAGAAAAATTCATCCATTTGTATCCGGGGAACCAAAAGTGAAAAAAGATTCGCACTGCCTCCGCCCTCTCCCATACTCCCTCTTCCTATCAACGCAAATGCTGTCGGTATCAGCAGTACGCCGCTCATCAAAACAGCCGTAAAGAATGGCATCAGGAAACGAATCCCCTCCGCCAGGAAATTTCCCACCGTAATCTTTTTCCCCTGCTCCCCGCATACCTGCACATAACGGTATACCCCATAAATCACAAGGGCAAGCATCCCGCCAATACTGAAATAGAAACTGGTCATAATCATCAGAAATATACTGATTGCAAGAGCCCCCGAAGCACCTGCCTTATGATAATGCCGGTTCTCAAAATACCTGTCCACACAGAAAAATGCCAGAATCAAAAAGGGCATATAATTGACAAACATAATCTGATTGTAAGACTGATAAATCACAGGCCCGGTCAGAAGAAATATAACCGCTGTCCCAAAACATATGTTTTCCCTAAACCCTCTCCTTTTTAGCCACTGATACAAAAGCAGCACGGAGGCCATCAGGCAAAAGAACTGCACTGCCATCACATAGTCAGACATTTTCACAAAAGGCAATGCATAAGAAAGCAGAAACAATGGACTGTACAGACCATAATAAGAAAAGTTATATATATTCTGTCCGCCTCCGATATTTGCAGCAAATTCTGGGAAAAGCCGTCCTGTCTCATAAAACTGCCGTCGGAAGTAATCCGGCAGTACACTATGCTGGCTAATCCAGTCTGACGTTCCGCCAAATACGCCCGACTTCATGCAAAACAGCCAGCAGAAGAAAACTGTAAAAATGGCAAGCAAAATATAGGGTATCCATTTGGACTTATTATAAATAGGCTTATTCATGTGTGTTCCCTCTTTATTTCTTTACTGGAATTTTTAAATTAAGAATATTTTTCCAAGTATTTTCCCCTTCTATCAAGAGTATGCCCACACTTTACTCCTCATCTCTTAAGATATACACAAATTAAATCTTAACCTTTATTAAAAATATCTTATCTTTTTCTAAAATCCGATATAACAGACTTACATCGATACAAGCCGAAACTTTCCGCTCCGTCAAAAACATTGCCCTGGCCGGTTTCATACTTCCATATTCTTGTCAAAGATAATTGTATTTCGTTTCTTCTTTGCCTCATATAACGCCTTATCTGCGAGATTGATGATTTTTGCCGTTTCCATTCGTCTCCCGTATGCGGTAACACCCATACTGATGGTCAAAGTATCTGCAATCTCTTCTTTTGCAAATGCCGCCAATTCTCTTTGTACTGGCTGCATTTGCCTTATAATCATCTCCCTGGAGACATTTTCCCATAATACGCAGTATTCATCCCCGCCAAAGCGGAACACAATTGCATTCTCCAGATATTGATTCAGCAACTTGCCGATTTGTATCAGGCAATGGTCTCCTGCCATATGTCCATATTCATCATTAATCATTTTAAAATTATCAATATCTATCATTGCAAATGTAAATGAGGACTGATTTTCCTCCAAAGCGACATAATCAAATACCTGTCTCAGTGCTTTTCTATTATACAGCGATGTCAACTGGTCCCGAAAAGAATCTCTTACCAGCCGCTGCCGCTCCAGTTCAGTATTCACCATCGCAGCGGTTTTTCTTTTCTGAAAATAAATCACTACAAGACACATGCAATAGAAAAAGACCAGAATTTGCAGGGAGAAAAACAAGTCCAATTGTGCATCTGCATCCACCCAGACATTTACCACCTCCGGGTCCCAGTTAACAAACAGTGCGGCGCTAAGCTCCGCAACAAATGAAAATACTGCCGTCAATGTCGTGAGTTTTGCATTTTCGTAAATAATCGTCATAAAAGCCGGCGCTAAAAAAACACAGGTCAGCGGGAGGAACGCTTTGTGAACTGAATAAATGATAAAACACAATACGACAAGCGAAAATGATACGGCATACATGGAAACAATCTCCGAACCCGAAAGCCGCATAACCGCCATGCAGATTAAAACACATACCATATTTAAAACAAATGGCGTCACAATGTATTTAAAAACATACTTTTGCACGGAAATATGGATAATCCCCATTTCCGACAGAACAAAGAACATCACCAGCTCTAAAATAAACGCACAGACAACAATTCCACACAATATATAAAAGTGCAGCTTCATCCACTGGATGTTCAGACGTGTATGTTCTGCCTTGATTGCTTTAATCTCATCAGACATCACCTCATCACTGGATATCTTGGATAGAATTTGTTTAATATGTGGGGAATTTTCGTACTGTATCATACTTTCTCCTTTTATAATGTGTTACTGATTATAGACTGTTACTATTTTAATTTTATGATATCCACATTCATTTTTCAACTGCCAATACGGCTATACTATAAATACAAGTACGGGAATACTGTAGAAACCAAACGCCTCCCGGAAAGATTTTTCATCCATCTCCGGGAGGCAGGTTTTATTTATAATTTATTCCTCGCATTTCCATGCGTCTTTGCTGCTTACCAATCCTATTTGATTTTTTCTCCGGTCAGCATCTCATAGCTCTGCAGATACTTCTCAATTGTCTTATCAACAATCTCCTGAGGAAGTGTCCAGTCATTATCCGGGTTCGCTTTCAGCCAGTCACGTGCAAACTGTTTATCGAAGGACGGCTGTCCGTGTCCCGGCTCATATCCTTCTGCCGGCCAGAAACGGGAACTGTCCGGTGTCAGCATTTCATCACCGATTACCATATTTCCGTTTTCATCCAGACCGAACTCAAACTTCGTATCCGCAATAATGATTCCCTTACTCAGCGCATACTCCGCACACTTCTTATATAATGCGATTGTATTGTCCCGAAGCTGCTCTGCATACATCTTTCCTTTTCCAGGATAATATTTCTCCAGATGCTCAACGCTCTGTTCAAATGAAATATTTTCATCATGGTCCCCAATCTCAGCTTTTGTAGACGGTGTGTAAATTGGCTCCGGCAGTTTATCGGATTCTCTTAATCCTTCCGGCAACTCGATACCGCATACTTTGCCGTTCTCCTGATAGCTTGCCCATCCGCTTCCTGTAATGTAACCGCGGACAATACACTCTATCGGCAGCATCTCCAGTTTGCGGCACATCATGCTGTTCCCATCAAACTTTTCCTGCCGGAAATATTCCGGCATATCTTTTACATCTACAGAAATCATATGATTCGGCAGGATATCCTCTGTCAAATCAAACCAGAACTTTGACATCTGTGTCAGAACCGTACCTTTTTTAGTCACCTCGTTATTCAAAATCACATCAAAACAGCTAATCCTGTCCGTTGCAACCATTATCAGGCTGTCACCATTATCATAAATCTCACGTACTTTACCTTCTTTAATCGGTTTTAATTCCTGCATCTTTTGCACCTCAATATTCTTAAATTTGCTATTGTTTTCAATGACTATAATAAACCTACCACTATTTACCCACGATTGTCAATCCGCCGCAGGTTGTCTATCTGTAATATTTTCTTATAGATACTTATTAATCGTAGAATCTTCCAAATATTTGCCATTTAATAAATGACCATTCGTCATTTTTTGTATAGTATTCTTTTTTGTTTTTTGATATACTGATAATACCCTTCGTGTACAGAGGGACATGGAAAGTATATATGACTTATATCTGAAGGAGGATTTGACCAGAGATGAAAACAGCATTTCAAATATTAAAACGCGACATGAAACGGCTGCTTCGCAACCCCTTTGCGGCTCTTGTCGTGGTCGGTGTCTGTATCCTGCCATCCTTGTACGCATGGTTCAACATTGCGGCAAATATGGACCCATACAGCAATACACAAGGCATCAAAGTTGCCGTTGTCAACAATGACATGGAAGCATCCACCGATAAGCTGACGTTGGATGCAGGTGCTGAAATCGTGAAAAATTTAAAAGAGAATGACCAGCTCGGCTGGACATTTGTCGATGAGAGGAAAGCGCTTGACGGTGTAAAATCGGGAACATTCTATGCCGCCATTGTCCTGCCGGAAAATTTCAGCAGTTCCCTTTTGAGCATCATATCCGGAACGCCGACCGCTCCGAAGCTGGACTATTATATTAATGAAAAGAAAAACGCAATTGCTCCGAAAATTACCGATACCGGGGCCGGAACTGTACGGCAGGAAATCAACGATACATTCTCTTCGGTCGCAGCCGATACAGTTTCCCGGCTGATTATCCAGGAAGTGTCCAAAGTCTCCGGTTCCATGGACACGATGAATTCGGAGGTTCTGAAAGCACTCTCGGACATCCATCGGAATCTGAATGATTACCAGACCGTATTAAAAGATTTTCAGTCCACCGTGGGAAACGGCGCTGCGCTGATTCAAGATACGGTACAGACATTAGACCAGGTTGGTGCTGCCGCCCGGTCCGGCTCTGACACACTGGACAGCGCTGCTTCTATTTTAAGCAGCAGTAGGGATTCCGTCGGAGCATTTTCCTCTGCATTTTCTAAAAGCATATCCGACAGCGATTTATTTTTAAATGATATTTACAGTTCCACATCCCTGAAACTTGGAGCTATCGAAAATGAGATACAGACGGCAAATGGTTCAATCGGTGAAAGCATCTCATCCGTGCAGCATCTGATTGATGTAAACACCGGACTGTTAAACGACTTACAGGAAATCAGTAACCAGATTAGCGAACCGGCATTATCCGCTTTGATTTCTGCGAAAATAACAGATTTACAGGCACAGAATGATAAGCTTCAAGATGTGCTTAATACATTAAAAGACGGAAATGACAGGGTCTCCAATACACTGACCAGCGCATCGGATACACGCACGCAGTTGGAATCCATTGTATCCCAGAGCAGGCAGTCTCTCCAGAATTACCGGAATCAGTTTGACCAGACAATGCTGCCGCAGCTTAATCAGTCGTTGGACACATTTTCCACACTGAGCGGAAGCCTGTCTGCAACGATGTCAGGCATCGCGCCGTCTGTCGAAGAGTTAAAGGGAATCCTGGGGCAATTGAAGGATAACCTGTCGGAAAGTTCTTCCGCACTTTCTGACACCGGTTCTGCCCTGCAAGCGATAGACAAACGGCTTCTGAACCTTATGACGGACCTGACTGCATTGGAAAGTTCGGGTGCTTATCAAGAGTTCCTCTCACTGGAGGACATTGACTCCCAGAAGATTTCAAGCTTTATGTCATCCCCTGTTACGGTGGATACAAAAGCCATTTATCCGGTGAAAAACTACGGTTCCGCCATGACTCCGTTTTATACGAACCTTGCGCTGTGGGTTGGCGGTCTGATTTTGGTGTCCATCTTTAAACAGGAAGTGGACCGGGATGAAACCATTCCGATTGCTTCAGTCAGGGCATCTTATTTTGGCAGGTACTTTCTTTTTCTGATACTTGGGCTGATCCAAAGCGTTATTGTATGTCTGGGTGACATCTGGCTTTTGAAAGCACAGTGTGTCCAGCCGGTTGCATTTCTGGCAGCAGGCATGGTTTGCTCTGTTGTTTACGTCAGTCTGATTTACGCGCTGGCACTGGCGTTTAAGCATGTCGGGAAGGCATTGTGCGTTCTGCTTGTTATCCTTCAGATTCCGGGCTCTTCCGGGACATATCCGATTGAGATGACGCCGGAATTTTTCCAGAACCTGCATCCGTTTCTTCCATTTACATACGGAATCAACGCCATGCGGGAGACAATTGCCGGAATGTATGGCCACACATTCCGAAACGACCTTCTGATTCTGTCTGTCTTTCTTGCAGTTGCCCTTATCATCGGATTGGGACTGCGCCCGCTGCTGATAAACCTGAATCATTTATTTGATAAGAAACTGGCAGCAACAGACTTGATGCTCTGCGAGACGGAAAGCACAGAATTCGCCGCCCCGCAAGTGTCCATGTTCATGCATGCTCTGCTCAACGATGAACGGATGCGCACGGAACTTGCCGATAAGGCGGCACGGTTTGAAGCCGGATATAAACGTAATATCCGAATTGGCTTTTTCACAATCCTCATTCTTCCGCTTGTATTCCTGATTCTGATGTTCAGTCTGGAATCCAAACTGGTATTTCTTGTACTTTGGATTGTATCAATTATTCTGCTTGCTGTTTATCTGATTGTCATGGAATATATACACGATAAAATGCAGCGGCAGCTTGAACTTGCAAATTTATCCTCCGGGGAACTGATTGCCAGAATGAAGAAAGGAAATGAGAATAAATGAAAAATATACTGGAAATTTTCAAACGGGATGTTCAGAGAATCCGCGGAAATATCATCGCCATGCTTGTTATTTTGGGCATTACTGTTGTCCCATGCCTCTATGCATGGTTCAATATTGCCGCAAGCTGGGACCCATATTCCAACACCGGTGCCCTGAAAGTTGCTGTTGCAAGCGTAGATGAAGGCTATGAAGGAGACTTAATTCCGATTAATCTGAATCTTGGTGACAGTGTGCTTTCCGCCTTGCGGGAGAACACACAGCTCGACTGGGTTTTTACCGGAAAAGAGAAAGCGTTGAAAGGCGTCAGGTCCGGAGAATACTATGCTGCCATTGTCATCCCAACGGACTTCAGCCAGAAAATGATGAGTATTTTCTCGGACGATATCCGCAACCCAAAGATTATCTATTATTATAATGCAAAAGAAAATGCAATTGCCCCAAAGGTAACGGACAAAGGAGCCAGTGCAATTCAGAAACAGGTCAATCAGGTATTTATTGAAACCATTACGGACACGGTGCTTGTTGCCCTACAGTCTGTGTCAGACGCGGCGGATAAAAACGGAGCCGAAGCAATCATTGCCAACCTGATTTCCAATCTGGAACGGATTTCCTCGGATTTATCAGCTTCCTCGAATACCATTCAGTCTTTCTCAAAGATGACAGGCTCGGCAGGTCAGATGCTTGAATCGACCTCCGAATTTTTGAAAAAATCACAGCAACGCTCCGATGGCAACCTGTCTGATTTGCAGAATACGGAAAGTTCATTTTCCAATATGCAGACAATCATCGGTGGTGCCACAGACGGAATCAACACAGCACTCACCGGAAGCCAGAACTTTTATACGCAGATTTCCGGTCTGATTGACGAAGCATTTGACGCCCAGTCCGGCAATGCCGGAGCAATTGCAGATGTGCTGAATGGGATGACAGGCAAAATCACTCCTGTCATCAACAACTACCAGGCAATCCGTGATGCACTTGCCGGGCTGAAGGACAGCATCGGTGACTCCCATCCGGAATTGTCGGCAGAACTGGATTCGATTCTCAGACGGCTAGACAGCTCCATCTCTTCCCAGACGGCAATCCGTGACCAACTGAACCGGGCGGCAGATGATATTCGGAATTCCCCGGATCAGATTCGTTCTGCGAAAGCAGAGTTAGACCAGCTCATGAAGGATAATGCCCGACAGTTGGCATCCGTACAGTCGGATTACGAGGAAAATATACAGCAGAACCTGAACAATTTGTTCCATTCTCTGGACAATACAAGTTCCATCATTTCCGGACTGCTCACACAGATGGACGCAGGCGCTGGCGGGATTTACAATCTTTCCGGCTCTGCCTCATCCGATTTGAGTAAAATCCAGTCCGCACTGGATGACACCTCCAAACTGATAGATACTGCATCCAGACAACTGAGCGCCACAACCGGACGCCTGACCGCCGCAAGCAGCACAGGAGATTTTCAGCAATTGCAGCGGATACTTTCCGGGGACAGCGAGACAATCTCCGGTTTTCTTGCCTCACCGGTTTCACTGAGCACAACCGAGTTGTATCCGATTGAAAATTATGGTTCTTCCATGGCGCCATTCTACTCTGTCCTTTCCATATGGGTAGGCGGAATTGTCCTGGTTGCCATACTGAAGGTGACGGTCTGTGCCTCTTCCACTGCCGGACTGGTCCATGTAAAACCGTATCAGATTTATCTTGGGCGCTATCCGATTTTCCTGGTTGTGGGATTGCTGCAGAGTACATTGATTTGTCTTGGCGATTTGTATTATTTGCAGATTCAGTGCAGCCATCCATTCCTGTTTTTATTGGCAGGATGGTTCAGCAGTATCGTCTATGTGAATATCATCTATACACTGACCGTTTCCTTCGGGGATATCGGAAAGGCAATCAGCGTAATCCTGCTTGTTATGCAGGTTGCCGGCAGCGGAGGCACTTTCCCGATTGAAACCGCGCCGGCATTTTTCCAAAAGGTTTATCCTCTGCTTCCGTTCACGCACAGCATGGCTGCTATGCGTGAATGCATTGGTGGTATGTACAAAATGACCTATTGGAGCGAACTTGGAAAACTGGGAATTTTCCTGATTATTTCACTGATATTCGGACTGGTTCTGAGAAACCCGATTATCAGGCTCAACGAAACCTTTACAGAGAAACTGGAAGATACACATCTGATTTAATTCAAAAACCACCGACATCCCGCCGGTGGTTTTGTATGTTTTTTACTACTTTTGAAGTAAACATCCAGAAGAATCTTATAAAAAAATGAATTTTACATGTTTTTGCTTGAGTTCTTACTGAAAAAGTTATACTATAAAGAACATTGAAGTCAAATCCCCTGTAGCAAAGCTGACAGAGCATACCATTTGTCATTACGTAGCAGACTGCGGGGTATTTGACTTTCGCGGCAAGCAGAATGGATATGCCTGCATACCCATCTGGCTTGCTGCACGTGGGAATAAAGCATAGTTACCGTTCAGCCTTCATCTGAACCGCAACTGCATATCAAAATATGAGGTGACAAGTTATGACACATTCTTCAAAAAATGATGCGAACTGGTTTGATGACGATTTTGAAGTTACCTATGAAGATGATTCATCCGTGCGTACAGATTTCGATTTTTCTACAACAAAACTGCCAAAAGAGAAACCTGCAAAAAAGAAAGCTGCCGGAGGCTCCAGACGCAAGGGGAAAGTGGACCTGAGTATCCCGACCGATATCAGCCGCTCAAATAATGAGTACAACGACTCTTACGGGAATGACTACAACAGCTCTTACGAAAATGACTATGACTGTGTGGACGATGACAGCAGAGACACGCATTCTGACAGCCGCACTTCCCGGAAGCCGCAGCGCCGCAGACGCTACCGCCCGACGCGGCTGGCTGCCCCGCTCCAGAAAGGCGGCAATGCAATCTACAGAGTATCGCAGTCTCTTGTGCGGAATCTGTCTCTGATTCTGATTGCTGCAATCATTGTCTTGCTTACATATAACTTTTACCGCGGAAGCGCCCCTTACGGTGATATTCAAAATGCCGTGTCTACACAGATATACACGCAGATGCTTACTGCTTATTTTGCAGTTGCCGCTGTCCTTATTTTATACGAAGTCATCGCACTTCTCTGGGCGGCTACAAAAGTGCGTGTCCGGGATAAATACGGCAGTTACCGTGAAGATGTCGGACGAGGATTGTATTCTTTCGTCTTCATTTATGTACTCTCCTACCTTGCATTTTTGCTGAACCGGTTTATCCCTGAATCCATTGATATCTTAAAAGGAATCAAAGGCGCTCTCGATGTATTCGGTTCCATGCACAACGCCTTGTTCGGTCTCTGTCTCGCCGGGGTCATCTCCTGTCTGGTGAGAAAATACGGACAATTCTAAATCATAAGCCGGTCAGTCTGGTATTGTGTACCAGACTGACCGGCTTATGATTTAATCAAAGATAATCAATGCCATAAATACCAAATCCTCTTCTCCGGTATTCTTCAGTGCATGTCCGCAGTTATCCGGAGTGTAGGTAACATCCCCCGCTTTTACCGGACGCTTTGTACCGTTATCATCGTACTCCCCCTTACCGGCAAGGATATAATATGTCTCACTCTCGCTGTGATGTTCGTGATACCCGAGAGAGCATCCCGGCTCAATCGTTACCTGTGCATATAACCCGCACTTTCCGTTGAGTTCCTTTTCTCCAAGAATCCTTTTAATAATTACATGTCCTTCTCCGCCGCACATGTTTTCAATACGTTCTGTTACCATAGCTTTTTCTCCTTTCACCGTCTGTATCGGTACGATAATTGTGAAACTCCTGAATCCACACAACAAATTACAGCATTTTTGCCCGGAGTGCCGCTCCATCCTCCGCACTCAGGTATGCCGGAGCAATATCAAATACCGTCTTGCACCCGCTCTGTCCTTCCTGTGACAGACGGTAAGCGGCTCTTGCATAAGCTGCAATGACACAGGATGTAAATTCCGGATTGGAATCCAGCTTCAGACTGTATTCAATCAGATGGCTGTTCTCATTCTCCCATCCGGTCCTTCCGCTGCGGAGTACAAACCCGCCATGCGGGATTCCACCGTGGTTCTTCTCCAGTTCTTCCTCACTGATAAAATGTACCGTTGTATCATAGTCTGCAAAGTAGTTCGGCATCGTCTTGATTTCTTTCTCCACCTTTGCGGCATCCGCACCGTCTTCCAGTACGACAAAACACTCTCTTGTGTGTTTCTGACGTGTGGTCAGCTCCGGATTCTCACCATTTCTGACAGCCTCAAGTGCAGATTCTACCGGAATTGTATACTGCTTTGCATTCTTCACTCCGTCAATTCTGCGTATTGCATCGGAATGTCCCTGACTTACACCATTACCCCAGAATGTATAATCCCTGCCGTCCGGCAGGATTGCATTTGCATACATTCTGTTCAATGAGAACATTCCCGGATCCCATCCGACAGAAATAATCCCGACATTGCCGCCTTTTTTTGCCGCCGCATCTACATTTGCAAAATGTTCCGGAATTCTCGCATGGGTGTCAAAGCTGTCCACGACGTTAAACATTTCCGCATATACCGGCGTCTGCTCCGGAAGGTCTGTTGCACTTCCTCCGCATAAAATGAGAACGTCAATCTTATCCTTCCATTCCGGCGCGTCTGCGATGCCGCATACGGCAGCCCCTTCCGTAAGAATCTTTACTGTAGAAGGATCTCTTCGTGTAAATACTGCCACCAGCTCCATATCCGGATTCTGTTTCACCGCGCATTCCACGCCCCGTCCCAGATTTCCATAACCTAAAACTCCAATTTTAATCATACCTCTGTACCTCATATTCTTTTGTCACAGTGCTCACAGATAACCTGTGTACCCTATGCCAGATTTTCTATATTATTATAATCCCTCCTACTCCGATGTGCAAGAAATTTTCTTTCACGCAAATTTCCAAAAAAGATTTTTTGAGAACTTTTTTCCGGAAGATATACCCGAGATTTCTAAAAAGCTAAAATATTTTCTTCTTTTTGAATACAAAGATGCAGACAGCAACCACTATCATACTCAGGACAACCACTCCGGGATATCCGTTTTCCAGCTCCGGCATATCACGGAAATTCATGCCATACCACCCGGTAATCAATGTCAGCGGAAAGAAAATCGTGGAAATCACTGTCAGAAACTGCATATTGCTGTTCTGTTTCTCGTCCACCTGCGCCTGATAGGCATCCCGTATCTGCTGTGCATATTCCAGCAAATGTGCAGTCTTGCTCATCAGCCTGTCTGCACGGTCAGATATCGTTCCGAAATATTTCAGATGCTTTTTCATAAAAAAGTGGTTCTCATTTTCTTCCAGCTCCTTTCCCATATCCATCATCTCGTCATAATACCCGCGCAATGTCAGCAATTCCCTTCGCAGCGGCATAATCTTGCTTTGAAAATCCTGTATCTTTCCATTGGACACATCTTCTTCCATTTTCATCAGCCTGCGCTCATACCGTGTCAGGATTTCCAAATCACGTTTCATAAACTGGGAAATAAAATTGTATAAAAACATTTCCTTTGTCACTCCCTGATGGGACTTCTTCCGCCGAATGCGTTGGAGCAGGCGCAGCGAGAAATTGTTATCATCGATAATGACTATATGTCGTCGGTTCACAAAAAAAAGCAGACGGTATCTTGTTCCAAGCACATCCAATAATTTTGGAATGCAAAGAGAACCTACCAGACATTCCTGCTGTGCCTCCAGTTTGCAGAACCCAATTTCAGACAGGTTCAAATCTCCATCATATATCATCCCTGCCATCTGCATTGCCCTTTCCGCATGTTCTGGATTTGTGATAAATACTGCGGACACGGTACTGTCATTCAATTGTTCCTGATGGATTTCTTCCAGCGTTTCTCCCAATGCCAGAATCATTTCGTTCTTCCAACTCCTTCTGCATTATTATACGCCTGCTGTACAAAAAATTCCTGCGAGTTCAGCGGTGCGTCCCCGGACGGAAGAATCTTATAATTTCCTTCACTGTCCAACTGACGTGCTTTCTGATTGTCGCTTAACATTGTAATAAACATCTCATTCAACTGCAGACGAAGTGCTTCCTCATAAATTGGCGCTGCGACTTCTACACGCCGCAGTGTATTTCTTGTCATAAAATCTGCAGATGCAATGTATATCTTTTGACGCTCCTGCGGCCCAAAGATATATATTCTCGAATGTTCCAGATAACGTCCCACAATACTGATGACACGGATATTGTCTGTCTCACCTTCCACTCCCGGAATCAGGCAGCAAATACCACGGACAATCATATCAATCTTCACACCTGCTTTGGATGCAGCAATCAGTTTCCCGATGATTTTCCTGTCTGTCAGAGAATTGATTTTCACGCCGATGTAAGCCGGCTCTCCGGCATTTGCATGTGCAATTTCTTCATCAATCATTGCCAGGATCTTATTCTGCAGACATTTTGGCGCAACAAGAAGATGCCCGGTATGTTCCACAGTCTCACCCATGGAAAGCGCCTGAAATACCGTGGCAGCCTCAAGACCAATGTCTTCATTCGCAGTCATCAGTGACAGATCCGTATACAAACGCGCCGTTTTCTCATTATAGTTTCCCGTACCAATCTGTGTATAATATTCCACATGGTTATCTGTCTTCTTTGTAATCTGGCAGAGCTTGGAATGTACCTTGTACCCGTCCAGTCCATAAATCACCCTGCATCCGGCATCTTCCAGACGGCGTGACCATTCAATATTATTTTCCTCATCAAATCTCGCCTTCAGCTCGACAAGTACGAGTACTTCTTTTCCATTTTCTGCGGCATCAATCAGTGCCTCCACCACTTTACTCTGTTTCGCCACACGGTAAAGCGTCATCTTAATGGACAATACATCGTCATCATTTGCAGCCTCCCGAAGCATCTGTAGAAATGGTTTCATACTTTCGTATGGATAAGACAGCATTCTGTCCCCTTCTTTAATCTGCTCAAGAATTGAACGGCTTGTATCAAACTGCGGTGATTTTTGCGGAATCCGTTTCTCATAAAACAGCTCCGGGGTCATGCGCAGTCCATCCTGAATCTGGAAAATAAAAGACAAATCCAGCGGAATATAACTGCGGAATACATAATTTGTATCCAAATCCAGATACTCGCACAATGTATTCACGATATCTCCATCCATCCCACGCGAAAGTTCCAGACGAACCGGCGCCAGTTTTTTTCTCCGTTTGATAATTTCCACCATAAAGTCACGGTAGTCCAAATCCTCATCATACAATGCATCGGCATCAATATCCGCATTTCTCGTCACCCGAATCAATGATTTTGCCTTGATATGATACCCTTTGAACACCCTCGGCATATGGTGCAGAATCAATTCCTCAGAGAGCACATATGTCCCTTTTTCATCCGGCAGTTCAATCAGTCTCGCGACTCCGCCGTTGCTGCATGGAATAATTCCCAGTTTCTCTTTTCCACGTTTTGTTTCCAATACAACAACCGCATAGATTTCTTTATTTTTCAGAAAGGGAAACGGCTGTCTCTTTCCGACAATGGACGGGGAAACAATTGGTGCGATTTCGTCATCAAAATACCGTTCCAGATACTCTTTCTGGCGTTTCTCAAGTTTCCGGATGCTTGCAATGCGTACCCCATATTCCTCCATACTGTCCATAATCTCTTCGTATACGGCATCACGCTTGCGGTTCATTTTGTTAACCTGATGAAGAATTGCCTCAAGCTGCTCCTTCGGCGTCATATTCGTCTTATTATCACGGATGTTCTCATCCAGATACATCTGGTCAATGAGAGATCCCACGCGCACCATAAAAAACTCATCCAGATTACTCTGGTAGATTGATGCGAATGTCAGCCGTTCACACAGAGGATTCTTTGCATTCTCCGCTTCCTCCAAAACACGTGCATTAAACTTGAGCCAGGAAAGTTCCCTGTTCATAAAAATGTTGTTATTCATCTTCCGTTTTCCTTTCAAATATCCTTTTACACTACTTTCCATATCAGAATCGTATGATGCCATGCGGGAGCACAAAGTGCGGAACAAGCCGTAGCATCAAGGTGGCAAAATACCTTTTGACTCCTACATCATAGTATAAACACAGCAAATTTTCTTGTCATTAACGTAAAATCTATGTAAATTTTTAATAGCTATAAAATCACAATTCTCAGCTAATTTGTATAAATATCATATTTTTCTAAATTTTTCTTACATTTCTTTGATAAATCTGTTAAAATGAATATGTGTAAAAAAGATTCGCTTTACAATTTACAGAAAGGGGCTGATACAACTGTACAGAGAAGGCGATTATATTTCTTATGGTTGTAATGGTGTCTGCAAGGTAGAAGGCATTACCCTGAAAGATGTTCCTGGCAGCCGGGAAAAGCATCAGTACTATATGCTGCGTCCAGTATACCGGCAGAATGGTATTATCTACTGCCCTGTTGACACAAAAAAAGGAGCGTATCGCAGAAGAATCATAACACAGGCCGAAGCCTATCATCTACTGGAGATAGCTCCGAAATTGGAAGATATTGAATCCAGTAACCGGAAAGAATTTGACGAGAAATGTAAAGAAGCCATTTCTTCCGGTCAATGTAATGAGTGGCTGAAAGTAATTAAGACACTTTCACGCGAACAACACCTTAGAAAACAAGCAGGAAAGCGGCTTGCTACGACACATGAACGTATTCTGAAAACAGCCGCTGATAATCTTTGTGGCGAACTTGCCGTTTCTTTAAACAAAGACATCTCACAAATTGAATCCTTACTCAGAGACCTATTAACAACATCTTCCAAATGATTAAAGTACGTGAAAACGTGCACTTTTCCTTCTGTGCCGGTTTCACGTACTTTTTTATTACTGACCTTCCCCTCGGTGGACAAAGGGCTGTCAGCTCTCTCGCATGTTTGGAACCTCCGGTGAAGAGCACCTTTCCGTCCTCCTGATACATATCCTGAATCAGCTTCAGGCTCTTTTGCAAGTCCTTCATTGCCTCATTCGAATACTTGTACCTCTTATCAATTTTATCCTGAATTTCCACGCCGATCTCCATAGTAAGCTTTCCTATCCGGTCGATATCACTCAGCACATACATCAGTCCGGCTGTCTGGGTTGCCTGCTGCTCTGTCATGACACCGGAAGAAAACATACCTGGAAGATATTCTGTAATCCGGTTATAAAGCACAGATACTGCATTTCCCTGTTCCATAACCTTTGGAAATCTCCGTATGCCAAAACAAAAGACGGCCCAAAGACTTGTCCAAACCGGTTAACTGACAGGTCTTTCAGCCGCTTTTGATTTTACATATTACTTCCATCTACTTCATTTCCACTCTTTTTTCTTCTCATATATGCCATTGCATTTTCCAGCGTTGTCTCACTGATTGATGCAAGCGCCTCCTCCGTAAAAAAACCCTGATGAGAAGTAATGACTACATTTGGGAAAGACAGCAGCCGTGCCGTAATCGAAGATTCCAGAATTTCATCGGAACGGTCTTCAAACACATTTTTCTTCTCCTCTTCATAAACATCCAGACCTGCTGCAAAAAATTTTCTTGCGCGGATTCCTTCAATCAAATCCTCTGTCTTCACGAGCCCGCCCCGGGATGTATTGACAAGAATCACACCATCCTTCATTTTCTGGATAGTCTCCCGTCTTATCAGATGATACGTTTCGTCCGTCAGGGGACAATGCAGTGAAATCAAATCGCTCTTTGCCAGCAGCTCCTCCATTTCCACATATTCAACAAACTCCAAATCCGGATTGTGATATTTGTCGAAGGCAATCACATGCATTCCAAAGCCATTACAGATTCGCGCCATCGCAGCCCCGATTTTCCCTGTTCCGACAATCCCCGCTGTTTTCTTATAGAAATTAAAACCAAGCATACCGCCCAGACTGAAATCGTTTTCCCGCACACGCACATACGCCTTATGAATTCTCCGATTCGCCGAGAGTGCCAGTGCCATTGCATGTTCTGCCACTGCCTCCGGCGAATATCCTGGTACGCGCATCACCCGGATGCCATAATTATTTGCCCGCTCAATATCCACATTGTTAAATCCTGCGCACCGCAGCAAAATCAGCCCCACCTGACATTGATGGAGAATTTCAACTGTTTCCGTTCCGACATCACAATTGACAAATGCACAGACGGCATCGTACCCTTTTGCCAGTTTCGCAGTGTTCGGTGCCAACTCCGGCTTTAGGTAATCAATTTCAATCTCCGGGAACTCCTCCCGGCGTTTCTCAAATGAAGTTTCGTCATAACCCTTTGTATCATAAAATAAAATTTTCATTGTAGCATACGCTCCTTATTCTCCTCGTCTTCTTGATTCCGCTCCTGCCGCATGAGCAAGAGACATCACTACAGCCCCGGAAATTATTCCGATTATAAAACTGATTACATATCCAATCATTTCTGCACCTCCATTTAGCACATTCTATCTATTAGGATATGTCCCATATTCCATTTTTATGAGAAATAAGAATAAAAAAATACCATAACCTTTTACGATTACGGTACTTTTTTATGGTATCGGAAAGTTCCTCGAATTTCCGATACCATAAAAACACACTGCGTGTAATGATGCGCAGTCCGCGGAGATGAAATTACTGCTTTGCAGTCCTCCCGCGCGCAGTCTTTTTTTACTGATTATCTGATTCTCAGAACTTGCCAGCCTTTGCTGCTTCCTCAACGGAAACGGTAAACCCGCATTTTAAGCCATTATTTACTTAAAAGCATACAAGTAATGTGCAAATGTGCTGAATCTCGACAGTTCTCAATAGTTCCTCAAAATGCTAATCGTACAAGTATAATCCATCGCGCTTAAGGTACCTATTTATAATCACTGCGCACAACTTATTCTTAAGTCCTATACCTATAACGTTTGATTTCATCTTGTTGAATGCTAGACGATTCAGAACTTTACTCAGATCTATGCATCCAGTTTCTCTTTGTATCCTGCAGAATTGTTGAATATCCGCTATGCGCTCTCCTTCACCTTCACACACAACAATCACATCTCTAAACCTTATCGTGCATTTTTGCATTTTATCCTCTTTTCCCACCAATCAAAAATCTCTTGTATTGATTATAAATCATCGATGAAAAAATCGCAATAAAAATGGCTCTCAGTCCGAAGACCGAGAGCCTGATAATCTATTGAATCCAAATCCGGATAGCCTGCATCTCCTTGCTGAGCCCATAAGTTCCGGTATCTCCACCCTGTACTGGGGCTGCCCATCCATCATTGTCAAAATGTG